>Ga0172382_10000602_pt1 | contig 67562 bp, 45 predicted proteins | sample Leawel138RmetaG_FD_122245 | JGI IMG/M metagenome (GOLD analysis project Ga0172382, IMG submission 122245) | Leachate microbial communities from a municipal landfill in Southern Ontario, Canada - Leachate well 138R metaG | ecosystem: Engineered > Solid waste > Landfill > Unclassified | place...
AACAATCGTGCTTTTGGTCAGCTATTTAGGAGCTGTAAACCACATGCCGCTTTTATGCACGATGTATGGCGAATTTCTGGGTGCCCATTTGGGGCAAGGCTTAGCCAGCCTGGATTTTAACGGGGATGGAATTGATGATCTTGTTATTCTGGAGTCTTTATGGAATCCGGATGGTACTGTTGATTCTCCCCCGAGCGGATTCTACGGCAGGCTCAATTTTCATTGGGGCGGTGATAGTTTTAATGCCGATTTTGACGCGTCCATCCATGGTGGCGAAAAAGATTTTATTAACGGAAGATTAATCGCGTTGGGAGATATCAATAATGACGGTAAAGACGATCTGGGATACTATGGTAATGTTGGAAGTGGAGGGACAAGAAGCGTGTTTCGCATCTATTTTGGACGCACTGAACCGAGCCCGATTCCCGATTATGAGTTGAGCGGCACTTGGTCTGAGGGTTACATAGGCATTTGTGCACGCCCCTTGGGAGATATCAATGGCGATGGCTACGACGATGTGGGTATATTTGTTCGTAGACATTTAATAGATTCGGAGTTATTTATCTTAGATGGATATTCCATGAACCTGATCCCGGTAGGAACCATGATTTCAGGGAGCCACATGGGCTTTATAGGCGGAATCGGGGACGTTAATGGTGATGGCTATGATGATTACCTGGTTTCGAGACTTCTACAGAAATCTGGCGGAGAACACCACCGGATTACCTTATTTTTTGGCGGGGAAAACATCTCATCCCCGGATAGCTTAGTAATCGCTGAAGATACAAACATGTTGACTGAATTAAATGTCGGTCCCTTGGGAGACCTGAATGGTGATGGGATTGACGATTTTTTAGCTTGGGTAGGCGGAGGTGCATTCAGGATCTGGTATGGCTCCTCAACCCTGACGCCGCAATGGGATTTGTATATACCAGACAACGTCGGCTATACCTATCTCCCCCGTACATATAATTTTATCCATGGCGATTTTAATGGAGATGGATACAGCGATATTATTAGTTCAAATCCAAATTCCTTAAGACACGGCAGGGCATTCATGTGGTTAGGAGGAGCAAATATGAACGCCACCTGTGATTTAGTTTTTAATGCACCGCCCGGCATCAGTGAAAAGTTTGGTTGGGAGAAAGTTACCGGGGATTTCAATAACGATGGATTCTGTGATGTGGCAATCTCTCAACCTTATGCTGATCCTGATATTCTTCGTACCCCGGGCAGGGTTTACGTGTATCTGGGAAATGCAGAACTTACTGATACCACGGTAAGCAATGAAGATGATACCATTCCGTCCATAAATGAATCTTCGATGTGGGACATATCATTATCACCAAACCCTGTTTCAATCAAGGATCAAAATATCAAGATTCATTTCACCGGAAGTGGATTTAAGGAACTTCAAAATGCAAAAATAGAGATATTTAACCTAAGAGGACAGATGATAAGCGAATATACGGTGGATCGTGCCTCTTTGGCAAATGGCCAATATTCCGCTAAACTTCAGAAATTAAATTCAGGAGTTTATTTCCTGAGAGTATCACGGCAAGGTGGAAGCTTTGCTACACACAGATTTATTGTAAAATAGGAGATTAAAATGAAGCGAAAATTTAGTCTTGTTTTCGTACTGCTTGTTATGGCTATTACGGCAGTACATTCACAGAATCACATGGATTTGATCATGACTTTAACCGGCGAATACGTAGGTAGCGAGTATGGAACATCTGTTGTCAGCATGGATTTTAACGGAGATGGCTACGATGACCTGATCGTAAAAGCAGCTCTTTGGCACCCTGAGTGCCAAGTAGGTGATTATCAGAGGATGTATGGGAAAATATATTTTTACTGGGGGGGACCGGACTTGAGTGATCAGCCAGATTTTGTCATAGAAGGTCAGCATCCCTTACACTTTTCCGGCTACACATATTCATCTCTTCAAAACCACATGATTAACGCCGGGGACATGAACGGAGACGGGATTGATGATTTGGTAATACCTGAACAGCTTGCGGATGGCACCAGAACCGTATCTGTCTATTTTGGTAGGGCAATTCCACAAACAGAACCTGATATAGAATTGTATTATCCCCAACCAGATACACGCGGTATATTCGTTTATCCCCTTGGAGATATCAATGGCGACGGAAAGGACGATATATCCATTTTGTTAATACCCGGACATACCGTGCCTGCTGCTTCCATTCTGATCTGGACAGATGTATTTGATAATCCTGTGCTTTTTAGGACAAGTGCAGCGTTTACAGATTTATGCGGAGTGGGTGATGTGAATGGGGACGGCTTTGCAGATATGGTGCATTACAACCAAGTTGGTGAAGAGCGTAGCTTTTCATTCTATTACGGTAATGAAACTTGCAGTATGGCAGATAGTTTGCTGATCGGCACTTCCTCGGAACCGGTTGATAGGTATGCAGGTCAAATTGGTGATGTGAATGGAGATGGCATACCGGATTTTGTATCATGGAAAAATAAGATATGGTTGGGGGATAGTGTGATCGACAGTGAGCCAGACATCGCTATTGACATTGCGCCATGGCTAAGCTTTTCCTATGGTATGTGGCCACATATAGTACACGGGGATTTTAATGGAGATGGCTACGATGATTTTGCAGCATCCGACAATCGTTATGCAGGTATGTCAGGGCAGGCAGCAATATGGCTGGGTTCTCCAAACATGAATGGCACCCGCGATCTTGCTCTGAACCCTCCTGATAGTTATAGTTATCGCAATTTCGGCTGGAGTAAAGCTGCCGGAGATTTTAATGGTGATGGCTATTGCGACTTAGCGGTCAGTGCGCCTATTTGGACACAAGGTCATACCTGGTACACCGCCGGCAAAGTATTCATCTATGCCGGCAATGCAGAATTAATAGACACCACGGCTGCTAATGAGGATGATGTTCTTCCCCCAGCACTCATAGAAGACTGGCGGATCGACCTGTATCCCAATCCTACACCAAAAGATAGCCCAAATCTTCAGGTGGCATTTTCAGGAGATGCATATAGTAAAGTGCAGGATGGGATCACTCTGCAGTTATACAACCTCAAAGGGCAAAGGCTGTTCCAAAAGACCTTAAATCCAAACAGCTTACAGAAAAGCTTATTGGAACTTAAACTCAATAAATATCCTGCTGGGATTTATGTAATAAACATCAAAGCCAAAGGAAACACCAAATACAGTAAAAGATTCTGTCTTATGTAGAGCGGAATCAAGCTTGGTCAAAAACAAATAAAAAGGAGTATCAGATGAACAAAATATAAGTATCCATAACAATCGAAATCTTCAGTATCAAGGGGCAAGCTATACATGAAGTTAAAGTGGGTGGCATATCGTCTAATAAATTGGTCAGGTCAATCAATCTCTCCAATTATCCAGCGGGTTTATATCTATGCAGAGTAAAGATCGGCGAGCGTGCTACTACTAAGAAATTTACTATTATAAAATAAGGAAAACAAGGTATGCATTTTGCGCATTTTCAGCTAAAATAGCCGACTAAACTCAACAAAACATCCCTCTAACGCCAGCCTTACTAAGCACTTAGCTCGCCCAGTCGCCAAATCTCCAAATCGTTATGTCAAAAAGCGAAGCGAGCCTAAGTCCTTTCTTCCCCATAGGATACGCTTATGCTCCGCTTATGATGTGGTCATGCCCATGACCATATCATGACCATATCATGACCAGAACCCAGTAAGGAAGCAGTGGAAAAGCTCTGATTTTAATGCTGATTTTTAAGGTTCGAGTTTGATCCTTTCAATGGTGTTTTTGTTTAGCATCGGGACGATGAGTTCGTTGGTCGGCAGGTGATAAAAGAAATCTGCCGCTCCTCTATACCCCGTGAGGTCAGTGAGAAAGCGGTTTTGCTCTTGTGGGATTTGCACAATCATATCGTCTTCCCAAGAGCCGAAGTATATCCTTCCTCTATCGTCGATTGCGATGCCATCCAACATCGAATACATGGTGTCCATAAAGATGCTTACGCTGTGATCGCGCGTGTCGAGGCTGAGCACGGGAGAGTGTTTTGCATAGTTCACCACAAACATCTGCCACCGCGGGCGATCATAGACGATGCCATTGGGGGAATCAAAAAGCTGGCTGACGATCTTGTCTTGCTTGCCGTTATTCATGTCCAAAACGAAGACACAATTTGCCTTTGAATCGGTGATATAAAGTCGATTGTTATCTCCAAAGGCTATGTCGTTCAAGGCAATAGCACCATCGATATCATAGTTTTGAATGATCTCTTCTTTAGCTATATCCACCACGTGAATGGTTTGTGGATCGGTGACATAGAGCCTGCCATGCCGCACGATAATCCCTTTCGGCGCCTCGAAAAGCTTGTTGAGGAAAATGCTGTAATTGCCCAAGGAGTCCATGGCGGCGATGCTTCCGCTTCCCACGTTCGAGATGAGAAAGCGGTTGTTTGATGGATCAAATGCCACGCTTTCAGGTTTGTTCAAGGGTTTCAAGGTCTCGCTGCAATTGCGCACAATTATGCCGATTACGATGATTATGAGCAAGCCCAATATTGTAAAAAGTGTTTTCTTTTTCATGCTTTATTTCCTCATATTCCAAGTGCTTCCATCAGGTGAGTCTTTGATCTCAATGCCGAGCTCTAAGAGGTCTTTGCGAATCTTATCTGCCAGTGCCCAGTCTTTGCGTGCGCGGGCGTCGTTGCGATAGTTTATCATCATCTCTATCAGTGCCTTAGAAAGATCGGGAATCTCTTGGTTTAGGCGTTTTGCGGGGTCTTTGAAAAAGCCTAAGGTTCTCCCTAATTTGAGGAGCATCTTGGCGGCATCCTGACGCAAGGGAAGCTCACTGTTTGCACTGCGCGTGATGTTGGCGAGTTCAAAGAGGGTGGCGATTGCTTTGGCGGTGTTAAAGTCGTCGTTCATAGCCTCTCGGAAACTATCTTCAAAAGCAAGGATATCCGCTGAACTTATGGCGCTGTCGTCCAAACTCTCTATATCAATGCCGGCTAATGCCTTATAGAAGTTATCTACCGCTTTGTCGGATTCAATGATGAGCTCACGATTGAAGTCGATGGGCGAGCGGTAGTGTTTTGAAAGGAAGAAAAAGCGGATAGCTTCGGCGTCATATTTCTTGAGAATATCGCGTGCCGTGATGAAGTTATCCAAGCTTTTGCTCATCTTTTCGCCCTCGATGTTGAGGAAGCCGTTGTGCATCCAATAGCGTGCTAAGGGTTTGCCGGATAACGCGAGGGCTTGCGCGTTTTCGTTTTCATGATGCGGAAAGACGAGGTCAATCCCGCCGCCATGGATGTCAAAGCTTTGTCCGAGATGGTGTTGGCTCATGACCACGCATTCCGTGTGCCAGCCGGGGCGTCCTTCTCCCCAAGGTGAATCCCAAACGGGTTCGCCGGGTTTGCTCTTTTTCCAGAGCGTAAAGTCTGCCGGATGTTTCTTTTGGATGTTTTCGGCAACTCGTGCACCAGCCTTCTGATCTTCGATTTGTTTGCCGCTCAGGGAGCCATAAGCCGGCAGGGCGGCGGTGTCGAAATATACATCGCCTTCCACTTCATAGGCAAAGCCTTTCTTTTCGAGATCGTGGATGAGCGCGATGATTTGGGGCATGACCTCAGTGGCGCGGGGTTGGAAATCGGGACGTTTGATGCCCAAGCCATCGGTGTCTTCCAAGAAAGCCGCGGCATATTTATCGGCAATTGTCTTAAAATCAGTATCTTCGGCGATGGCTTGCTCAATGATCTTGTCGTCGATATCGGTGATGTTTTGCACATAGCTCACCTCATAGCCGAGATATTCAAAATAGCGGCGCACGACGTCGAAGAACAGAAAAGCGCGGGCATTGCCGATGTGAAAATAGTTATAAACCGTGGGACCGCAGGCATATAGCTTGAGCTTGCCTTCTTCTAAGGGGATGAATTCTTCTTTTTTTCTTGTTTGCGTGTTATATAGCTGCATGTGGGCTCCAGTTATTTATAGATTACCATAGTTTCGGTTTTTTCGCCTTTCTTGCCGGTGAATGACTTGGCTTTGAGGCGCACGAAATAGCTGTTATTTGAGAGTTTATTTGCATATTTATCGCGTCCGTCGAAGGCAACTTTGTTAAATCCTTCTTTACCGGTGGCTTTCAGCGTGCGAATCTTGCGGCCGCTCATGGTGAAAATCTCGATCTCGACCTGACTGTCCTCGGTGAGCACGAAGGTGATATATCCGTTGTCTTTCATGGGGTTTGGATAGATGAGCAAATCGCTGATCTTGAGCGGGAGATTGCGCTGGGCGATGAAGTTTGTGGTGGCAACAGAGGCGAGGTTATGGTTATCAAAGACAATCAATTGTAGCGTGTGTGCCCCCGGCTCCAATTCCGGAATGCGATATTTGAGGCTGCCGGAAGTATATGAATCTAAATCATATTCAAAATATTCGGAGATGGAGTTGATCTGTGTGCTTCCATCAAGACTCAAAATGATGTTGTGGCCGGAGACTCCGGTGGCGTTGATGCCGTTTTCATCGGAAATCTTGGCATAGAGCATGGGGGAGAGTCCCACCTTGTCGCCGTCTTTATAGCCCTCGGAATCTAAGTAGAGCTTAATCACGGGCGGAGCTTCATTTGCTGCGGCGTTGGGGTCTGCTTGCCCTGAGGTGGAAATGGGGTGGAGATAGCTGATGTAGCCTTGCTCTTGCGCCTCATCCCAGATATAGCTATAGGCAACTGCATCATCGCCTCTTTGGGTGTCGTCGGGAACGATGAAACCAGCGTCAAATTCGGAATCAGAAACGCTGACTTTGCCTCTGAAAAGCGTGTTGCCGACGCGTGATACATTCTGTCCGCCAAGCAGGTAATATTCTTCTGTGTCTTTCACAAAAAAGTCTGCCTTGCCGTTTAGCGAAGGTGAGGAGAAACTTCCCGACAACTGCACTATCTCGCGTGAGTCCAATACTCTTCTTTCTTTTGCTTCAGTGTCGGCATAGTCCAAGCTTTGCGTTCTTTGAGGCGGGACTATGTGCAGGTTGGGATCGCCAAAGATGATGTATTGGGAATTGTTGGAGGGGCTGAGGGTATAGCGGAACTTTGCATCTACCAAGGCTTCGCCGAGACGGTAATAGTTGTTTGTCATGTTTGGCACAAAATAGCACATCAGAGCTTGGTTTCCGCCGCCCCAGCTTTTGCGGGTTGCGCCCACAGAGGCTATGCCGCCGCGGTTTTCGAGAAGTATGGTCTTCTCTGCAAGGCTCACATAAGCCCAGTGGTCAAACAGCGAAATCTCGCAGGAAGAAGCGATGAAAAGAGGAAGCATGCCGCTGTTGTTGAAACGACCCAAGTCCGTGCTTCCTGTATAATAGTTTTGCATGCCGAGGGCGTCGAAAGAGCCGTGTCCCACATAATACCAGATCAGCTTGCCGTCGTTAATTTCATCGAAGACCATGTTGCGTACGCGAGGCTTGTTCTGATATTCATCGGGAGGATAATCGGCGGCAAAAATCTTGCACAAATCCACAGAGGGATTGATCAACTTGCTGAGCTCTTGCATCTGAAAGGTGTGAACGGTGTCATTCGTGACGTCGCCGTTAACAAAGTCATCAGCGAGCAGGAGCACAGAGTTTTGCCAGAGTCCGGGAGTGGGCTCAAAGAGGTATTTGCGCAGGTTGTTGAGCATGATGCTCAGCTCGGCTTTGTTGTGAACGGGATATCTGCCGATGGCGACTTCCGGATATCTGTTTGAGGTGACCATCGTCAAATAGTCGTCCGAGACGACCGATGAGCTACCGGAATATTGGCCGGGGTATTCAAAGATCATGATATGGTTGTTGTTAGCTGCCATACCAGAATAGTTTCTCCAGTCAATGCTGCCGAGACCCAATAGCGTGACGCTCTGGATCTGAGGAGCAGGGAAGTTGTGGAAAACGTGGCGTACATACTGGCGAATGGCGAGGGGATCGGGGTGTCCGCCATTGAATTGATCCATGATGGCGTCTTGGAGCACCACTTTGACTGCATAACCCCATTTCTGACGATGTATCTCAGCCAATTCTTCGGCTTGATCGAGAAACTCGGGCGGGGTGATGATCAGGCTCTCAACGGGGGAAGTGGGATTTGCTATGTCTTCGGGCTGCATCACTTTGATCAGAGCGGGGCGATAAAATTCGCTGTCTTTGGCAAAATAGAGCTTGGTCTTTTGGATGGAGGCGAGGTGGACTTCAAAGCCTGAATCCTGCTCGTGTATGACGGGAGAGCTCAAGGAATTGTTGCTATTTAGCGCATAGGCTCTCACTCCCTCGGCAGAGCCGGAGATGAAATAGCGCGCGGGATTAGAATTGCCTGTGGCTGCTAAATCCAAGCTGAGCAGGGAGTTGTGCTTTGCATGGTTTTTGTTGTATGTCACTTCGATGTAGTCCAAAAGTATGTCGTTCACCCAGTTGCTGCGAATCACTCTGATGGTCACTTTGTTCGTTCCGGGCTGGAAATATGAAGTGTTCATAAAGAAGTTATAAACGTTGGTGCTGGTCCATGTAAATATTTCTGTTCCGGTTTCGGTGCTGAGCATATTGTCGTTCACCAAGACGGAAATGCGGTGTGTTGCGCTCGTCTTTTCCAGTTCTGCTTGAAGACGGAGGCTGATGGATTGCGATTCCTCTGTGTTCAAATCAGGTGTATCTATATAGAAGTCATAATCCATGGTTGTCGAACCGGCAAGGCGGGTCATGAACCAAGCATAACCGTGCATGATCCTGCGGTGGCGCTCTTCCTCTATGTGTAGGGTTTGCTTGCTTCGCTTGATTTGTTCAGGGTTTGACGCATTGAGGTTTGATCTGGGAATACGCAGGGGTTCGCCGTCAAAATCTCCCGCGAAAGTCAGCCAATAAACAGCGTTGTGGGAATATGGGTTGTGATATACATATTCGGCTGAGGTTTGTATGCGCAGGTTCTGGGCGACGCCCGTTCTGTCTCTTCCGTGAAAGATGATCAAATCGCCTGGGTCAAAGCTGCCGTCTTCCTCGCCTCTGACCTCGATGGCAAGCTCTTGGAAAACATTGCCGGGGTCTTCATAATCGATGGCGAGAAGGTCAACAGCGCTGCCAAAAAGGCGCAAAGTGCGTGGGTCTATATCCTGTGTAGGCCAGGCGGAAAGATCGCTGTATTCGAGCTTAAACATGCCGTGCTTGTCGGTTTCGATGCGCATCCACCAAGGGGATTTGGAAAAGTCGGCGTAGTTCACGGATATTCTTTGACTGTTTACCCAATACTTCGCTTGATTTTTGTTGAGGAATTGCTCCAGGGCTGTGCTGCTCAGTGCGTCTTGCGGTGGGTTTGACCTCTGATTTGTGTTCCCAAAGATCGTCACGAGGATATTCGCCTTGCTTAAGAATCTCAGGTTTTTGTCGCCGTCATATTGGAAGGGGTTGATGATGAAGGGGATGTAGCTATATTGGCGGAAGCTGTCCTCTGCATGGATCTCGTAAAGGGCTTTGTTTGTTCGCTGGTAGAGCGCTTCGTCGGGCTCATAGATATATTCGGAGATGCCGGCTGAATCGCCGAAACGGGGCACGGGGGCAAGTCTCGATTCAAGGCTTATCCGGCTATATTCTGCGCCGCTGATGCTGATGTCGATGCTTGCGCCGCTGGGCACGCCTACCTTGTATTCCAAGACGGGAAGCGATGGTGCGCCAATGATATCCGGATAGGAGCCGCCTATGAGGCTTAGCATACTAAAGCCCTCGCTCTCGTAGATGCTATGTTCCGGCAGCTCAAATTCGATGAGGAGCTGGTTGTCTTTGAGTTCACGAACATTGCTTTGTGCCGAGAGGAAAACGGCAAAAGTGAGGGTCATCAAGAATATCGCTGCTCTTTTCATTTCTTTGCCTCAAGCTTAAAAATGCGTCCCAAAACAAGGATGAGCGCATAAAAGATCATCATGAAGATGAATATCCCGAGCATCCCTTGCCCCATGATGTAGAGGGCAAGCTTGATTGTGTCTATGTTTCCAATTAGCTGTTGTAGCACGATAAACTCCTGGTATTTAGATGTGGTAGCTTCTACCGTTTATGATCATCATCGCCCGATAAATCTGTTCTACGAGTATGAGGCGAGACATCCTGTGGGTGAAGGTGAGTCTCGAGAGACTGAAGCAGATGTCCGCCTCTTGCTTGAGGCTATCGTCAGTCCCGTAAACACCACCGATGATGAAGACAATTCTTTTCTTAGTCGATAAATCTGTCAAGAGTTCTGAAAACCCTTGTGAGTCTTTGCTTTCGCCGCTCTCGTCGAGAAGAATGCAAAAGTCTCCTTCCGCGATCTGACGGCGGATGGCTTCACACTCTTTCTCTATTACGATCTTGCTGCTTCCCGTTTGCTTGATGCTGATGTCGGGGAGGCGGGTCATCTCGATCTTGCCAAAGGGTTTGAGCCTCTTGAGATATTCGTCGAGGGCTGCGCTGAGCCAAGCGTCTTTATCCTTTCCGACCGCGATGATCCGGATGTTCATATCATGACTTTATAGTACTGCTGCCAATCCTAAGGCCATGCAGAGCATCTTGGTCTCGCCATCGTCTGCACGGGAGGGGATGAGTATCGGCACTTTAGTTCCCATCACCACGTGGGCAACCCTGTATTTGCAATAGTAGGTGAGCATCTTGCCATAGATGTTGCCGGCTTCGATGTTTGGCACCACCATGATGTCTGCCAAGCCGACTACGGGGCCGGAGAGGTTCTTGAGCTTTGCGGCGGCGAGATCAACGGCGTTATCAAAGGCGAGCGGGCCTTCAATCGTGCAACCCTTGATTTGTCCACGCTCGTTCATCTTGGCAATCAAAGCTGCGTCAATGGTGGATTGCATCTTGGGGTTCACGGCTTCCACTGCTGAGATAAGCGCAACCTTGGGGTCGGGATTGCCGAGGCTGTGGGCAACCTGCACGGCGTTCTTGACGATGGCTATCTTTTCGGAGAGGTCGGGAAGCAAGTTTATCCCGCCGTCGGTCATGAGCTTGAGCCCATCGGGATGCTCATAGGCCAAGACGTCCGAGATCACCTCGCTGGTTCTCAGGCCTTTCTCTTTGTCTAAAACCGCCCTGAGTATGGTGGAGGTCTCGGTCTTGCCTTTCAGGATGAGGTCGCCTTTTCCTTCGCGGGCGAGCTCTACAGCAGTCTTTCCGGCAAGAATGGGGTCGCTGCCGGTGTCTATGATCTCAAAGCTGCCTTTGTGATGAGGCGCCATTTCGCCGAGGAGCCTCAGGATTTCTTCTCTGTCTCCCACGAGTATGCTCTCTGCAATACCCTGGTCTTTTGCCAAGATTGCGGCATCAAGAACGCTGGGCGTCTGTGCGGCGGCGATGATTGCAGTGCCTCGCTTGGCGGCTTTCAGCTTTGTAAGTAGTTCGTCAAAGTTCTTAATCATGCTAAGCTCCTATGCTGTCAGTTAATGGTCATATTTGTCGATGAAGTCATCTACGTAAAAGTCTTCATTGGGGTTCATTTCAGCGGAGATCTTCTTCAGTGCTTCTTTTTGTATCTGACGCACTCTCTCGCGGGAAAGCCCCATGGTCTCTGCTATCTGGGCAAAGTTCTTGGTTTCGTTCTTCTGATTTAGTCCAAAATATGAGCGGATTATCTCGGCTTCACGGCTGTCTAACTTGCCGATGGCGCGATATAGCTTCTGATGTTCTCTGTTCTGCGTATATTCTCTCATGGGGTCGCCGGCACTCTCATCGGGGATGAAGTCGAGGGCGCTGTATTCACTTTGGTCATCGCTGAAGTAGGTCTCATCAATTGAGGTGGTTCTGGGCATCTGCCCTTCTATTCGCTCTATGCTCCTTTCGTTGATGTTGAGCATTTCTGCCACTTCTTCGGCGTCTGCGCTACGACCTGTCTCGGAGTATATCCTATCCTGTGCGGCACGGATACGGCTTGCTTCACCTGCCTTGCCCACCGGCACGCGGATGATCGATGACTGATTTGAAACCGCATTGTGAATCCTCTGTTTGATATACCACACGGCGTATGAGATCAGCTTCACGTCTTTGTCGGGGTCAAACTTTTGGATGGCGGCGATTAGGCCTGTATATCCTTCCGAGATGAGTTCGGAGAGGGTCAGCCCGCGGTTTTGGAAACCGGAAGCTATCTTCACCACGAATTTCAGGTTGGCTTGTATCAGGGTGTTGATCGCCTCCTGATCGCCATCACGAGCAAGCCTACCCAATCTCTGTTCTTCCTCACGGCTCAGAGTCGGGTGTTTGGCCATCTGATTCAAATATAGCTGCAGGCCTTTGTCTTCATATACATTCTCTTTCATGTATCCCATTTATTTCCTCTAATTCAATGGCAAAACTTTGCGGGGATTGATTGCCTTTCCCTTGATCCTATATTCGAAGTGGAGGTGAGAGCCGGTGGCATTACCGGTAGAACCTACTGTGGCAATATGTTGTCCCTTTGTTATCTTTTCGCCTACTGCAACGAGGTTTCTCTCGTTGTGGGCATAAACTGTCATCACGAAGTCGGGGTGTTCTAAGACTATGACATTTCCATAAGCGCCTTGCACGCCGGAATAGACCACCGTTCCGTCTAAGACGGCATATATCGGCGTTCCCGTCTTGCCTCCCAGATCAATTCCCTTGTGTGGTCTGCCGCTGCGCAAGCCATATTCCGAGAGGATTCTGATGTTTTCCAAGGGAGAGGCGAGATCATCTCTGATCTTGTCTTTGCTGAGCAGGTCTTCTTCGGTGAGTCTGCCTTCAGCGGCGGGGAAGGGGGCTTGAGCGGGTCTCGGGCTGCCGGCAAGATAAAGAACTTGCCCTATCCTCAGATCATTGGAAGTAAGAGAGTTGAGCCTCTTTAGCTCATCGACAGTCATGCCGTTTTCTCGAGCAATCTTATAAAGAGTATCTTTTGCCTGCACCACATAGACTTTCTCAATTGTCACTGTATCCGGCTCAGCGGGAGCGTGTATGCTGGGGACCTCCGGGTTCTCCGTCTCGTCTTCAAATTCGTCGTCCAGCTCGGGATCACGAATGATTATGCGCTGACCGGGGAATATCTTTTCACTTTGACTGCTAAAGTTATTCCATTTCAATATTTGATTGATGGTGATATTATACTTTCTGCCGATCTGATATAGGTTGTCTCCTCGAAGCACGGTGTGATATTTGTTTGCCGGAGGAGCAGCCCGAAGTGTTGGTTCTGCCATATTGACGGGCTCAGGCGGACTTTGAGTGACCTCAGGAGGCTGGGTCTCAGCTTGGACGGCAGCAGGAGCGGGCAGAGCTCTGAGCTTTAGCTTTTGATTGACACGCAAGTTGTCTGAATCAAGCTGATTTAAGCTCTTGATTTCTTGCACACTCATCTTATAGCGTTTACCGAGGCCATAGAGAGTGTCTCCGGTTCTAACCGTATAAGTGAAGGTTTCCTGCGCCAAGATGCAAAGCGGCAAAAGCAAAGCAATCAGCGGCAGAAAACACAGTTTACCTAATCTCAAAGTCATGATATATATCAGTCACTTCCATTTCTTCAATTTCTATATGACGAACCTGAGAATAGCTATTTCCCTGACGCAAGATATCGCAAAAGAGCTCAAAAGCAGGCTTGCTTGATTCGGCAAGAATGAAGACGCTTCCATCTGCCTTGTTTTGAACAAAACCCTTGATCCCAAGGCTCTTAGCTGTTCTAAGGGCAAAGTGGCGGAAGCCGACTCCCTGCACTCTTCCTTGAATGATGATCCGATATTGCGTCATAAAGCACTTTCTCTCATCATATCGTTTCTTTTTATTTTTATAGGCGATATTTGTCAAGTATTCCCTTGATTTTGATTGAAAAAGGACATCTATGCTTCATAAGATATGCTGAGTTTAAAACTCTGCTTTCAACTCGCGCAGCATCAAGTTTTCCATAGCCACAAGAGGCTCTTCATCCTCATAGAGCACACGATAGACCTGCTGGGTGATGGGCATATCCACTCCGAGGCTTTGGGCGAGATGATAGACGCTGCGTGTGGTTGCCACTCCTTCGGCAACCATATCCATCTCTGCCTCTATTTCACTAAGTTTCTTGCCTTTACCGATGTGATAGCCGACATAGCGATTGCGGCTGTGCAGACTCGTTGCGGTGGTGATGAGGTCGCCTATCCCTGAAAGTCCCAAAAAAGTTTCAGGCTTAGCATTCAGACGAGTTCCCAATCGGCTGATTTCCACTATTCCGCGAGTGAGTAGTGCCCCCATGGTGTTATCTCCAAAACCGAGGCCACTCACGATCCCTGCAGCGATTGAGATGATATTCTTGACCGCACCGCCGATCTCCACTCCCACCATATCCGAGCTCCGATATGCTCGGAAATAGCTATTTGAAAAGACCTGTTGCAGCCGGATGAGCAGTTCTTGGTTATTGCCTGCAATAACGACAGTTGTAGGCACTCTACGCGCCACTTCTTCAGCGTGACTGGGTCCCGAAAGCACGCAAATCTTGTCATGAGCACAAACAGGAAGCTCCTCAAAGAGCACCTGATCGAGCGTTTTGAGACTACCGAGCTCAATGCCTTTAGCGACGTTCACAATCGCCTTGAGTTCGGTTGATTCCCAGAAATCCGCAGACAGTTCCTTATTGATCGCCCTGAGGGTAGAGCGTAGAAACTGTGAGGGAGTGGCGAGCACAACCATCTCGGGCACGCTTGCGGCGATTTCCCCAAATGAGCCCGTGAAGCGGATAGACTCCGGCAACACCACCTCTTTGAGCAGGGCGGGATTTGATCTATTAGCTTGAAGTTCTTTTAGATGGACGGGGTTAAATTCCCAGACTGATACCTCATGAAGGTTCTCAGCCAAGAGCTTAGCCAGTGCCAGCCCCCAACCTCCGCCACCAATTACAGATATCCTCATTTGCGAACCAAGGGGATAAACTTTCCGAGGTCTTCATCGTCGTCGATATCGTCGTCCGAATCATCTTCATCGTCTTCCGACACCCAGTCAGGGCAAAACAGCAAATCTTCTTTATAGTCCCACCCCTCAACGTTTTCCAGACCAAATCTGGCTAAGATATCTTCTTCCCAGAGTGAATAATGACAGATTCCATCTTCATTACCCCACACTAAGACGGGGTTTTTATAATATCGCAATTCAACCTTGTTATTCTCGACCAAATCAAAGAATTCTTTGATCTTTTTCCTGTTGTTTTCTGAACGATATAGCATTATCGCCTCCGTTTAAAACTTATATTTCAGTGTCGTAGAGATTCTATTTTCGCTGAATTCTTTTGCTCGGATGATGCTGGCACTGCTCGCATCCGCACTCCTATTGATGTGATGATAGTCAAAGGAGAGATTAAGCTGTGGCGTGAGCTTGAAATCCATGCCTGCCTTAGTTGTGAAAATCTTATATACTCGGCTACCGTAATAGGCATTATTCCCTTGATAATAGCGGTCTTCTTTGGTGAGCTCCAGATATGGCGTCCAGCTTTGATTCTTCGTGCTTTCGCCTTTCAGGGGCATTGCTTTCATCCTGAGAACGCCTCTGTAGATGTTGCCTTGATAGCTGGCATCTTCTCTATCTATCTTCTTATATCCCGTATTCTCAAAGTCTTGGAAGCTATATGAACCCTGCACGGAGAAAGGCCTGAAGCTATAGCGCAAGCCCAGTTCCGTGGTTGTTCTACTTCCGTCTGCCTCGGTGAAATACTCGTTATAATACATATTTTCATAGCGAACATTGCCAAAAGCAGTGAGGTTCTTGACCGGTCGAACTATGAGGTCAGCACGATAGAGATCACGCTCATAGCTATATTTCTCGAGCTCGCCCGTGCCGTCTGAATCAGTGTAATGACGGTAGTAAGTATATGGATAATAGCCATACATCGCCGACACGCTCCAATAATATCTATCCACTCTCATGCGCGCAGCGAGATCGCTTCTATGCTTATCCGTATTGCTCACGTTTTGACTGAGCTTAGCCGTGACAGATGGCGTGAAAGTCCACCAGCGATATTGCATCGGATAGGCAAGATCAAGCTGTGCAGACAGCGCGAGATCATCGGTGGACTTTGCATAGGAGAGCTTTTCATTCCCATTTTTCCACCTACTGAGATCGTTATCCGAAAACTGGAAGAGATTGTCTGTATATGATGCTCCCACACTCACTTCGGTTTTCAGTTGAGCTGAAAGTCCACTGAGCCCAAAGAGCATGAAGACAAGGCAAAGGCTAAATGCCGCGGTCTTGAATTTACCTTCTTTCAAAAGTGCCATTTCTATCCCTTACTCACTGATAAACACAGGGCGTGCCATGAAGAGGTGATCGCTGAGCGCTCTCAGCTCAAATTCACTGCTACCGGAGTTTTCCGGCAAGTCTAACTTCTTTCCCGTGCTGAGATATTTCACACCTTGAGCCGTGTATTTATTGGTTCTTGCCAGGCTGAATTCAATCATCTCAATCAGCTCGCCATCTTGATATAGACCGAAGACGGGCAGCGTGCGATCGGTGAGGCGTGCACGCACATAAACGATTGCATTACGAGCATTATTATGTTTGAATCTAAATGCCTGAGTGGGGTTAAACGCATAATATTCGCTGGTTGTAGAGTTATGCGTCATGTCGATCATGCCGGCATGAGCGAGAATCTGTCTATTAGGCAAACGCGGAGTTTTCGGCTTTGCCTTGGGCAAGACTTCCTGCATCTCATAGACGCGCATATACATACTGCGTTGATAGCAAAGCACTTCGATGCTCTTTGTCCCCTCGGGGATATCCGCCTCAAAATATTCATAAACATGATAGCCCTCATCGAACTCTTTATAGGTGAGATCAAAGCTCTGTCTTTTTTTGTCGATAACGAGGATGATCTGCGGCTTTTTGAGTCTTTCGAGGCTGAAGCTACGAATTTGGATGCGCTTGGCGCCTTCGGTCTTGAGCGTCATACTCTTTTCGGGTTTACTGCGATAATACCAATGCTTTGCATCGCCGACGTTATGGATGCGGCGACTGCCGGGATTTTCGAATTCCATGATGCGGGTTCTATATTCCTGCGCATAGCTGCCAAAAGCCATGAGGCAGAATAACAACACTACATACAGTCTTTTAGTCATTTATAAAATATTCTCCTATAATTCTTCATCGGGATCGACAATGTTTGCCATAAACCTGCGATCGTGTCTGTCAAAACTTATTACAAGGATAATGGCGATTACCTGCAGGATAAGACAGATCGTGGCGATGGTAACATTGTTTACAGTGCGGCTAAATACCTTACCTTCACCGAGATGAGGCTTTTCGTCCCAAGTGAGATTGAGCTCATATTTATCTGCCCATCTGAGGATTCTTCTAAAGTGCAGGACTTGAACATTTTGCTTTGCCATCTTCATCATCACGCCTTCTTTTTCAAATTCACGTTCGGCGAGACGCGTGTTCAGTCCTTCGGGAATGAGCCGCGCATTCGGTTCGCTTCCCACGTTTGCAAGCCCGGCACCGATATTCACGAAGAGCCTATAGCGGTTGATTTTGCCGGCAGCTTTCTCATAGGCTTGCATGCGCAGGTCGATGTTATCTTCGAGGCTACTGCCCAAGATTAGCGGCACATTATTTCTGCTCATCGCTTCTCTGAGTGAGCTTATACCAAAGTCCGAAAGTCCGACTCCACGGTCTTCACTTCCGCCGATCGAGGCATAGGAAGCTCCAAAATTGAGAATACCATTCTTTTTCAAGATGGCTTCCATATCCAGCCAAGTGAGTTCTTCACGGTTTGCACCATAAGATGCTGAGGAAAGCGAGACGATGATGGTGGGGTCTAATTTCAAAACACTGATTGCGGCATACAGTGCGAGGTTCACCGAGGGGTTACTTCCCGTGATGCCGACTGCAATCTTCTCTCCAGACTTAACGCGGCTGAGTTCTTCCACAAAGATGGCGGCAATATTCGGATTGATCGCAGCCCGCTTTTCGGAGAGCAAGCCTCTATCCGTGGTGATGGAGGAGAGCCTATGCCCGATGAGTCCTGAGCCGGAGGGGTCATTGATCGGATCAATATCGATATCCCGCGCGAGAATCTCTTGCTTAATCACATCCAGATAGTCCTGCATAAGTTCCACTGCGGCAAGCTTTTCATCATAGTGGCTGGCTTGGATCTCCACCTTGTTTGAGGCGGCGATGATATAGAGCACAACCGAGAGGACAAGCAGTCCCACGAGCGACCAAGTTGATTTTAGATTTGGGCGATACATCTTATACCTCCCCGCGGAAAACTACCATCAATGCAAGCCGCACCAAGACGGCAGCAATTCCCATGGTAGAAAATGTTTTCCAAAAGCCTTGGCGCTCAAACCAGTTAGCGATGAGTCCGGGGATGATATATCCGATAGATTGCATCTGGAGCTGATGGATTGTGACATCATGAAAAACCAAAAGACGGGAAGCCCAGCCCAAGATGAATCCAACCAATATGCTGAGAACCATCCTGCGCTTCCCAAAAAGTAGGGTGAATTGACTAACGAGGCGGATCACTCCCCAAGTTAGCAAGCTGATTATGAGCGTTCCCAAAATCTGCATTGGTTTATCAAGATACAGGGCGATATAGCCCGGAACAACGATTCCGCCGGCACTCGCTCCTAAAAATTCTGAAAAGATTAGACTGATGATTACGCCGATTCCAACTGCGGCTTGCACTACTGCTTCAACCACGACCAGCTCCTTTATTTAATTTTTCTTGTTTATGTTTGAAGTGAGCAACGATCTGCGCACCATATTTTACTTCACCGGCGATGTTGCCGATTCCCAGAACGTGAGCCTCTGTTTTTGCCAATTCCCAAACCTTCTTATACACCTCTTCCGGCAGGGGCATGCCCATTGCAAAGACTTTGTCTTTCGAGATGCCTTTGCTGTGTGCATAGGCTTCCACCTTGTCAACGATGTCACCGGTGAGCAAGAGATAATCATAATCCACCTGCTCTAAAGCGTCAATCAGTTGTTGTGAACGGAATAGACGGTCTGCACGAGAGTTCAGGATCACCACCGTTTCGGCATCTACAAGGTTTTTCGTGATAAGATTATAGATATAGACGGTAGATTCGGGGTCATTGGCGGCAAAGACGTTATAAAAATGGATGTCCTTACCTCTATCCGGGATGATATATTTCTTCAGTGCACCCGGGTCAGGACTTGCTTTCTGCATCCCTTTCAGCGCAATCTCGCGAGGCACTCCCGCCTCGGCACACACCGCTAAAGCTAATTGAACATTGTCTTTATGCTCGATATAGCTAAATTTGCTCATCTCATCATCGGTGACGTCCGTGGGAACAATCTTGTGAATGCGACAATTTCGCTGATCTGCAACCTTTTTCAGGATGCCAAATTGATGAGTCTCGGCGGTGTAACACACTCCATTATTGGGGATTGTGTTTGAAAGACTCATGGTCACGCTTTGCACCGTGCTGCCCATGAGGTCAAGATGGTCAGGACGACAGTTCGTGATCACGGAGATCGTGCTTTTCACAAACTTGCGCTCTGTAATCCATTGGAAAATAGGGTTAACTGCCATACATTCGATAACTATTGCATCGGGCTTCTCATCGGCGGCATAGCGGAAGATATACTTCTGTTCAATGATGTTTGCGCCCTGCAAGCGGATGATGGCGGCTTCTCTGCCGTCGGCGAGCACCACCCTCGGCAGTGTGCCTGTGATTTTTGCGATGGTCTTTACATTGCCTGATCTGAGTCCGGCGGCGATAAGACGAGTAACGCTTGATTTCCCTCTCGTGCCGTTGACATGGATGCGGATCGGGATAGCCGCAACTTTTCGGCTGTGTCTGCGATATTCCAATATCCAATTAGCGATTAGGACAAGGGTCGCAATGATCAGTATTATCATCTATATCCTCTATGTTTAAATTCTTAGGCAGAAATATGCAAGGCTGCACAAAACAAATAGTCCTGCATGGTCTTATCATTGTGCAAAAACTGTTCCGATTCCATTAGTATTTTGTGCTATGTGAGCATCTGAAGCCGAAACAGGCTCGCGCATTATTCGGGTTTCATCCTTAGCTAATTTCTTCACTCTTATCAGATAAAACCACAGATTGACTATTTATTTTAACTCACAAATCTGTCAACAATGTTTATGGCTTTTTGAGAGATTTCTTTGGAATTTGAGGTTTTTGCGGGATTTCTTGGGGTATGAAGGGCAAAATGATGTAGCAAATTCAGCAATATCAGTGAAGCGTTATGCCAAGTTCTCTAAGCATATCATAGACATCTATATAATCAATATCAAACTGTTTACAGACATCCGGTATTGTGATCTTTGATGTTCTTTTCTGCCTCGACTCATTGGTGACAAGCGTTGTCTTGTTCGCATAAGCAAATGCAATCAGCCAACCATCTGCGATGCCGGCAAATTCGGCTACAACAGCGGGGCTATATATGCCGTTTGCCCAATTGATAATCTCGGTATAGGCAGCTATTACTTCATCTGCACTACAACTTACAAAGTGGTCGAAAAAACTTTCATCTGCCCACAATGCAAGCTTATCTTTGCTTCCTCTTTGCAATTCTTCATATACATTGATAATACTTTTCACCAGCCCAATCTCTGCTTTAGTTTTGAGTTTTTCCCAAAATCCGGGCGCGATATCAAAGGCGTAATATCTACGATGTGCTTCTATGAATATGTTTGTATCGAGAATTAATAAACCCGTGTATAACTTCATATATAGCTTTCCATTTTATCGTTCACATACTTGTCGAAAGTAGCACCATAGAGACTTGTAAGCCTGAAAGCTTCAATATATTGCAATCTTTCTTCTCCGAGGGCACGAACCACGGTCTGCAGAAATGTGTCCCCGATTTTCATCCCCTGATTTCGGTAGAAACTCCCACCGGTTTCTTGTCGTCTATCTCTTAACTCTTCTAAATAGTTTTCATAAAACTCAAAGAAATCAGAGCGTGTGATGAGTCTGAGATCAAGCAATCTTCTGGTGATGACGATCTCGCTTACTTTAAACTTCTTTGCCAAAAGCTGATAGCAGTCCTCGCAATCCTTAACTGTCTCCCAAGCTTCTTTTAGCTCATCTTCGGGAACGAGAAACTCTGCTGCAACCTTATCGCAGGCAAGTTCAAGCTGATGTTCGGAAGGCTTCAAGCCTTCAAGGTCAAATATTGCACTTTCTCCAAACCACAGATGCGCCAATTCATGGGCAATCGTAAACATTTGTGCTGCTTTGCCATCGGAGTTATTGACGAACAAGATCGGCGCATAATCGTCAACGATGACAAATCCTCTGAATTCACGAGGGTTTAGTTTTCTATGGGTATTGTTGCCCACAATCCCATTTACAACAACATTTATGCCAATCTCGTCAATTCTATGATACAAAAACCTCAAGGCATGCTCCCAAGTGCCATATTCTTGCGCCCAAGATTTGTCTAAACCAAGCACATTTCTTATGGAATCTGCAATGAGTTGCGGGTCATCGCCGATTGCCGCAGAACCAATGAAATCTAACTTATCTTCACCTGTTTCAATCAGGTATTCACTCATCCAATTCATGCGTCTTTGCATTAAATGCACAGTGTCGATCAGCTCTGGGCTGGGAGCTATTGGCTTGCTACCGGGGTGAGTTCTAAAAAAAGGATAGGGGAGTTCTTCTTTGGGCGGTTCATTGAGAAAGAAATAGCCAACAGGTATCCTTACTTTTTTGGATAACTTGTTGAGTTGGTTGAGGGTTGGAGATTGTTCATTACTGAGCCAGAGATCAAGTTTAGGAAACGCCCCTCTTAGTGCCCTATCGTCAAGACCGGCACGCGCAATGCTCCATTTCAAAATCTGAGGGTTGATCTTTACCTTGCTCATTTACTGCTTCCACTACCTCTTATTTTCCTCAAGGTCATTCAAAAATACAGTTAAAATCCTGTCAATGAAAAACACAAAAAGGCATTTTGAAGGATCATCTCCGAAGGTCGAAAAACACCCTTTTTTCTCATGTCCTAATGATCAATGTCATTAACCATAGCTAAACCCATGTCTTCCCTATATATTACAGCTTAGTGTGCGCTCATGATATGGTCATGCCCATGACCACATCATGACCACATCATGACCAGAACCCTCTAAGGAAGCTATGGAAAAGCCACAAAAAAAGCGGGTCAAATTGCTTCGACCCGCTGCTTATTTTATCGTTGTTTTTTAGATTTTGAGTTGAAGTGCATCGAGCAATGCTTTGAGATTATCCGGCGTTTCTTGGATGTCGCTGGAAGAGATGAAGTCGATGCGTTGCTGGAATCTATTCTTCAAAAGCTCGTGATATTGTGCGATATTTCCACGTTTGTCGGGATCATATCTGTCATAATATCCGGGCAGGATCTTTTCGATTGATTCACGCGTGGGGATCATCGCGCCGGGCAGGGCAGCCCACGGTTCCCACTCGATTGTATCGGTGAGGATGGCGGTCTGCAGGGTGAGCGAGGTCTGAAGCGGAATTTTTTCCAGATCGTCGTTGGAATTTTTCCAATAGCCGTGCGAGTTGAAGCAATAGAAGTTTGCTCCGTTGTCGGCGACTGAGAGGAAAGCCTTCACATCGCGATGGAGTTCATAGACGCGGAAGGGGTTTGCAAAGGGCTCAAAGACAAGCTTATTCAGCTCTTCTTCGGTGACGTTTTCAGCTCTGTTGCGCTGGGTCATGAGAGCGGCGCCCATTGCGATTGCCAGATATTTGTTATCGAGCTTGAGGACGGGCGGCAATACGCTGTCTTTCATAAGCCAGATCAGGGCTTGGGGGAAAGAACAACGGTTCACATAGTTCCCCAAAAGTCCACGGTCTAAGAGTGCACGGCCGTTTTGGTTGCGCAGGTCTTGACCCACGGGGATGCGCTTGCCATCGATATTTAGAACGCTGTGGTTCATCAGGGCGAGGGCATATTTCCAGTCCGGATGGTCGATCGGGCGGGAGTCTGTTTTGTCAAAAAGGGTGGGTTCCCAGGCACGGCAAAGCTTGTTTTCCAAGTCGATCTGGAAGGCGTCGTCGTGCAAAACAACTTTGGAAAAGCCTTCGGGCAATGTTCCGCCGTTGTCGTGTGAGTTGGTGTGGCTGGATTTACCCGTTCCGGAAAGTCCGTAAAAGGCGATGGAGCGCTTGCCCAAGTTGTGGAAATTGCTGTCTTTGCAGGTGCCGAAGTCAATCTCTTTGATTCCGCCGTGGCAGGCAGCCATTCCGATTCTGATTCCGCTCGTCCATCCCATGGTGAGGGTGCCTTTCTTTCTTTCACCAAAATAGCGCATTCCGAGGTTGACGATGACGTTGTGTTTTTCTTCCACAAGCGCCAATTGGGGTGCGCCCACGTTGTTATAATATGGATCGTCGCAAGTCCATTCGTTGAAAGCGACGAGGATGATATCCTGAATAGGCAGCTTGGGGCTGGCTTCATAGATTTCTTTGACCGATTCATAAGGCTGGAAGTTCAAAAGCCAGTTAAATACGTTTGCGACATCACTTTCGGTGGTGACGAAGGTGGCTTTGATCATGAGGTCTTTATCCATTCCCAACACTGCTTCAGCCTTGATGAGGGGATATTGTTGCATCTGCCAGACGGCTTCGCGCAGGTCGCCTTCAAGCTTGTTCTTGCGGCTGGTGTTTTCGCGATTGTAAAAGCGTCTTGCCTTTGCGGTTCTGCCGATGATATTTCCATGGTTATCCACGATTACTTTGGCATCTTTCGGCAGATTGTGAAGCTCCACAAATTCCTTGCACATGGGGATATCAGTGATGGTGACGCCGGCTTGCTTCTTAGCCATCTCGTATGCTTCACGGATGTCGATTTTGCGCACGGCATGGTTGTTCATCAATGTCTCTGCGATCGCGCGGATCGGGGACATGTCTTTGAGGTTCTGGTAATACTCAAAACTACTTTTGCTTGCCATTGGTTTCCTCCATTTTTGGCGGCATTAATATGCTATGTTATTTGTATTCATTATTATAATTACGGCATTTTTGTCAAGGATAGAATACTCAGCTCCTATATAATGCCTATTTCTTTACCTATTTTGCGGAATTTGTCCAGAGCCATATCAAGCTGTGTACGAGTGTGGGTGGACATGAATGAAGTGCGGATCAGACAGCTGTTTGGCGGAACTGCGGGCGGGATAACGGGATTGATGAAAACTCCTTCATCGCTGAGACGAGTCCACATCCTGAATGCGGTCATCATATCGCCCACGTGCAGAGGGATCACAGGCGTGCAGCTTGTGCCCGTGTCATAGCCCATGGCCTTGAATTCCTTCATCATATAGTCTGTGTTTTCCCATAGTTGCGCCATGCGCTCGGGCTCTTCTTCCATGATTTCTAAAGCGGCGATCACGCTTGCGGTGGATGCCGGCGGCAGAGATGCACTGAAGATCAGCGCACGGGATTTGTGTTTTAGATAGTGGATCAAAGGCTCGTCCGCTGCGATAAATCCGCCTACGGAAGCCAGGGTCTTGCTGAAGGTGCCCATGATAAAATCCGTCTCTTTGACGAGGCCGAAGTGTTCAGCAGCTCCGGCGCCTTTCTTGCCCAAGACTCCCAAGGAGTGGGCTTCATCCACCATGAGATTTGCGCCATAACGCTGTGCAAGCTCAGAAATCTCGGGCAGATTGGCGATGTCTCCTTCCATGGAGAATATGCCGTCCACCACGATGAGTGCCGGCTTGCCATCGAGCTTTTCCAAACACTTTTCGAGGGATTGCATGTCGTTGTGGTTATAGCGCACCATCGTTCCATCCGAGAGCAAGCAGCCGTCGATGATGGAGGCGTGGTCATATTTGTCAATCACGATATATTCGCCTTTCCCAACTATTGCCGAGATGCAGCCGAGATTGGCTTGATAGCCGGTGGGATATGCAAGACATGCCTCTTTGCCCACGAGACGGGCGAGCTTTTCTTCCAGCTCGAGGTGGATGTCTAAGGTGCCGTTGAGGAACCTGCTTCCCGCACAGCCGCTACCGTATTTCTTCAGCGCTGCTATTCCTGCCTCAACGACCTTGGGATGGTTTGTGAGTCCGAGATAGCTGTTTGAGCCCATCATCAGCATTTTCTTGCCGTTACAGATCACTTCAGTGTCCTGTTCGGAAGATATCTCCCTGAAATAAGGATAATAACCCATTGCAATCGCCTTACGCGCCTCCGTGTAATTGAAGCACTTATCCAATATGCTCATTGCTTTTCCTCTTACTTATTTATATTATTCTATAATCTTTTAGGTTTGTGTAAAGAACACTAATCAGGGTGTAGCTCATATATACAAGGGGCACGGAAAATAGCATCCAAACTATGCCGCCATACCAGCCACCTGCTAAGACGGTGAGCAAAACCGCCAAAGGATGCATTTCTATCGTTTTACCTACCACCACGGGATAGACGATGTTGTTATCGACAAGCTGAACTGCCCACATGGCGATCCCTGCATAGATCATCATGATGAGGCTGCCGCCTTCAAAAAACACGGTGCCCACCGCCAACGCTCCGGCAAAAAAGGGGCCGAAATAAGGGATGATATTAGCGATTCCTGCAGCAATGCCGATGAGCACGGGATTGCTGATCCCCACGATGGTCAAAGCTACGGTGGTCATGATGGCCACGGCAATCACCTCAAAAAACATGGCTCTGAGATAGCGTCCCACGGTTATATCGATGCTGTTCATCAGAATGATAGCCGGTTCAAAAAACCTGTTTGTGCTCATCTTAAGCATGCTTTTGCGAATTTTATATTTGTCTTTGAGCAAAAAGAAGCTGATGATCGGGGTCATGCCAATATATGTGACAGCGCCGATGATGGAGGAATAGTTGTCTATCAAGAACTTCGGCGTGCGAGCCATGTAGCCTCGGACGGAATCCAAAAAGGCTATCATCTGGTCTGCAAGCTTAAAGCCCGGCACCTGAGCATCGAGGCTCTGGGCATATTGGAAGATGTTTTCTATGATGGGGATGCGCAAAAATAGCTCTGCATTGATGTTCCCATCTTGCTTGAAGATGTCGATGAGGTTATTTGCCTGTTTGATGAATACGGGGATGGTTCGCACGCTGAGGATCGCGAGCAGTCCCGCCAAAAAGAGATAGATGGTGATCACGCCCCAAAGCCTTGGAATCTTCTTGTGTTCCAGCCAAGAAACAGCGGGGTCTAAGATATAGCTAAATATGATGGCGATTATCAGATGTCCCAAAACCTGACGATAGAAAAATAGTGCCGCCAAGATCAATGCAGCCGTAATAATCCGAAAAGTTATCTTAGCCCAGTTCACTTGCTTAGCCCTCGTGTTCTCCGAATATAACCTGAGCAAATTCGCGGCATATATCCTCGAGTAAGATCAAGCCTGTTTTGGGTCTGGTTTCTATGTATTCTTTAAAATCGTTGTGGGAGAGAGCGTGCACGGTAACGGCGGTTTTGGCTGTTGCGGTGCCGTTGCGCATTTGATTGAAATATAGGTCTCTTAGGCCTAAGTGCATGCCTTTGGTGATCAAAGTAATCTCATTCGGAGCGGCTGTGCGTCTGAGTTCGACCTCGCCTTCAAAGATGAAGTAGAAAACTTCCACGGGATAGCCATCTTCATAGAGGGTTTCACCGCTGCGATATGTGCGCTGATGCATCCTCTGCCAAAGTAGGAAGAGATCGTAGTTATCGAGGTTCGCAAATAGTGGATAGCTACGCAATTCCTCATAATCCTTGGACTTATTGAAATAGAGTTTGAAGCGGTCAATAATGTGTTTCATTGCTGTTTCCCCGGGCGAACAAAGGGCACAAAGGCGCAGGGCGTTCCCTTGCTTGCAATCAGTTCGCCGTCTTTCTTGGTGATCTTGAAGAGGTGTTGCATAAGTGTTCCGCCCACAGGCACTACCATTATCCCGCCTTCGGCAAGTTGATTGACCAGCTTTTGTGGTATCTCGTCGGCTGCGGCAGAGACGATGATCTTGTCGAATTCCTTATATGGCGGATATGCCTTTTCCCAGCCTTGCCAGCCGTCGCCTATGCGGTAGTAGATGTTCCTGAATCCGGCATTGTGCAGGGTCTTTTGTGCCTTGAGTGAGAGTCTTTCGAGGAGTTCAATGGTGCAAACTTCCTTCGCCATGTGCGCCAAGAGTGCCGTCTGATAGCCGCTACCCGTTCCTATCTCAAGGATTCTGTCTTGCGGGTTGATGCTCAGTTCTTGCATCATGAGCGCAATCATAGCCGGCTGGGAGATGGTCTGATTGTCTGATAAGGGTAGCGGTTGATTGCAATAGGAGTATTCTTGAAATTCATCAGGGACATAGTCCTCACGCGGGGTCTCGGCAAATGCCATGAGCACGCTCTCGTCGTGAATATCACGCGATCTCAGGGTTTGAACAAGCTTGTTTCTTTGATCCTCAAAGCGCATAGGTGGCTCCGACTAAAACTCAAGCATTCCTTGGCTTTCGATCCAGCTTAGGATGGGTGGGAAGGATTTTGGCTTGGTGAGTTCAAATCCCAAGGGAGTGACAGAGATATAGCCATTCTCGACGGCTTCGGAGTCCGTTCCCGGTTCAAGCTCCCAATGCGGGTTGCTCCCTTGCACGCGGTAGTCAAATCCGTCATCATATTCCTCTGTGATAGTGATGAAGTTATAATATCGACGATGTCCTGTATTGGTGAGTCTCACGCCTTTGACTTCTTCAAAGGGGAGGTTAGGGAAGTTTATGTTCAAAACCTCACGGGGAGCAAGGATGTCGGCAATGTTTTTGTCTATTATCTTGATTGCCCATGCTGCGGCAGACTCAAATTGCTGACCTTCATAAGCGTTGACGGAGAGGGCGATTGCGCGCTGGCCGAGCATTGCTGCCTCGATTGCGGCGGCAACCGTGCCGGAATAGAGCACGTCTTCGCCCATGTTTTGTCCAGCATTGATGCCCGAGATAACCAAGTCAATCGGTTCTTGAACAATCTTTTGTAAAGCGATGACTATGCAGTCTACAGGTGTTCCGGCGATTGCCCACTCTTTGTCGGCAACTTTACGGGCACGGATATCCCGTCTGAGCGAGATGGAGTGTGAGCTTGCGCTCTTTTCAGTTTCGGGCGCAACCACAATTATCTCATGTCCTGCCTCTTCCAAATGTTTGTACATAGTACGGAGTCCGGGGGCATTTATCCCATCGTCGTTAACTAAGAGAATTCTCAATTTATATCTCCTTAAAATATGATATGCGGGTATTTATACAAGACTAAGATAGCAAACAAGAACACAATTATAAACAGGATGAGTGCCCAGTTTTCTAAGAGGAAGTTGTTTTTGAGACTACTTCTCCTGCTCTTTTTTCTGCGAAATGGTTTGAGCTTAAAGACAGGATTTTCATGCCTATTTTCGGACAACTTCCGGATGGAATACTGAGCCTCAGTGAGCCACTTTATATTGCCCTTTTCATTCAGGTAAGGTTTATAACCCATGCTGAGGTATCCCTCAATCTTGGATTTAGGGATATCGTGGATATCATCGATTTTCAATTCTTTAACAATTTTTGTCTTGCGCGAACTCATATCTTGTTTCCTTTCCTGCTATTGATTTTATATTGCGTCAATTTGTCAAGAGCAATCTTTTGAAATGAGCCATTGCTCTGACCGTGGCTGAAGGACGCTGAGCATTAAAACAAAAAAGCCTCCCACTGCGGGAGGCTTATTGTGGTGCAGAAGGCGGGACTTGAACCCGCACACCCGGTAGTGGGCACAAGATCCTTAGTCTTGCGTGTCTGCCAGTTCCACCACTTCTGCAAGTGTGTTAAAGTTTATTACAGTTCGATCTGGATGGGACCGGACGGCTTCTTTGGCTCTGGTTGAGGAGTATCCGGAACCTGGGTCTCATCGATTTTTTCTTGCATTTTTTGGGTCTTGCCGGTGCCAACCGAGTCCAAATCTCTAACCAAGAAAGCGAGCAGCATGCATGAGACGGCAAAGGCTATCGCCAGGATTTGCGTCCATTTTTTGAGCATCTTAGAAGCACCGGTGCCTCCAAAGACGTTCATTGCTGCGCCGCCGAGATTTGCGTCGAGCCCGCCCTGAGAAGTTTGGGCAAGGATGACAAGAACCAAGGCTACACAAATGATCACGTGTATGATTAAAGCAAGTGTATAAAGCATCAATTTATCCTTAAATCAAGTTTAATATTCATTATTTAAACAAGTCAAATCAGTCGGGCTTTTTTGTCAACATATTTCTTTGAAAACTAACCAAAATCATTGCGATGAGGAGCAGTAAAGCACCGCCAAGAGCTTGTAAACTTACCTTTTCAGAAAGAAGTAGAGCACCACCGATCATGGCGAAAACTCCTTCCAAACACATGATCACTGCCGCTGCAGAAGGAGCTGCTTTTTGCTGGGCTTTAATCTGCAAGGTGTATGCGATTCCCGCACTGAATATTCCGCCATAGAGTATGGGGATGAGCGCTTGCCTGCTGCCGCTGATGAAGCCGCTTAGACTCACCCCGCCGAGGAAAAGCCTTTGCAGAATTGCGGCGAGGACGGAGAGCAAAGACGCCACGGTGAACTGGCTAAAGGCAAGAACTCCAGCAGGATGGAGCTTGCTATATTTGTCCACGAGTTGCATATGCAGCGCAAAGAAGATGGCAGAGATGAAGACGAGGAGATTGCCGATGGAGGTTTCCAGCTCCGCACCGCTGTTGATGAGATACAAACCACCGAGGGAGAGCGCGATAGCGATGCTCGTTTTGAGCTCTAATTTCTGCCCGCGCCAGAGTCCGAAAAGCGGCACGAAAAGCACGTATAGCCCAGTGATGAAGCCTGCCGAGCCTGCGCTGGTGTAGATGATCCCCACCTGTTGAAAAGCAGCAGCGAAGAAGAGTAGCACCCCCAGTTGCCACACGATCTTGCTTTGATCCCTAAAACTGCGAAAGAGCGCAAGCCGCACGACCACCGCCCCCAAGGCGAAACGCATAGCATTAAAGCTAAAGGCATCAAGGCTTTCCATGCCCTTGCGTTGGGCAACAAAGGCAAAGCCCCAAAGCGCTGCCGTGATGAGCAACAGGACTTCGTTCATTTCCTATCCGGCAGGATCACGATCTTTGCCAACCGTGAATCCAAGTTACCATTTTTGAGACTCTTATCCCAATGCGCCCGAAGCCGAAGCTTGGGAATGAGTGCCTTTTCTCCACAGAGCACAAATGCCGTGCTTCCCCCGCATCTTTTTTTGAGAAAATCGCCCAGATCTTCATATATTCTATGGACTTGCTTGGGATCGCCCAGCCTCACTCCATAGGGCGGATTGGTGACGATATAGCCCGAAAACTTGCCATCAAAATCTTGAATCATCATCTGCCAAAGCTCGATATTATCCCCGCCGGGCAGGTTCTTGAGGTTTTCCTTGGCGGCGGCGACAGTTTTATAGCCCATATCCGAGCCGGAAATAAGCCCTTTGGAAAGTGGCTTGATCCTTGCATTTGCTTCGCGCACAGTCTTTTCCCAGAGCGCAGGATCATAGCTCGGCATCTTAGAAATCTTGGAATTATCCCGAAGGTATCCCGCGGGAATATTGCAGGCAAACATCAGTGCTTCGGCAAGAATCGTCCCGCTGCCGCACATGGGGTCCCAAAGCGGGGTATATCCGTCCCACTCCGAGAGCCTAATCATCGCAGCGGCAACAGTTTCCTGCATCGGCGCATCCGTGCTGACTTTGCGATATCCGCGCTTATGCATGCTTTGCCCGAGTATGTCCAAATATATATTCGCATGGTTGTTAAATATATGCAAGTTAAAGAGGATATCAGGATTTTTGGTGGTGAAATCCGGGCGCGCATCATAAACGGTGCGAAAGCGGTCGCAGATTGCATCTTTGAGCGTTTGCCCGGCAAAGAGCGAGTGTTTGATGGCAGAATTACCCACATTGCTAACGATGCCGAAGCTTTCTTTGAGATCGAATGTCTTTGTCCAGTCGATGCGGTTAAATGCCTCACGATAGAGATACTTAGTGCTATGGCAATCGAAGTTAAAAAGCGGCAAAAGCACCCTTTGCAAGAGCCGCGCCTCATACAAAATCCGATAGAGCTCCGCCTCTGAACAAGAGAAATAAAAACCTCGCGGCAACTCCTGCAAGACCTTGGCTCCAAAGCCTTCTAACTCAGCCTGGGCGTGCTTTTCCAAGCTGCCCTGCACGACGGCAAAATATCTTTGATTTTCCAACTATTCAGCGCCTTTTATTTATACATAAACCGCTTAATCTTCTGCGTTGGCGTCTTTTGGAAAGGCTCCGGCGTAATGTGTAACTTAATGATTCTATTGAAGCTTGCGGATTTTGCATTGAGATCAATTCTATTCTGTTCCATGATCTCTTTGATCTTGGATTGCGGGATGCGTTCGGCATCCAAAGCCTCATAATCGGGATAGACGATGGCGTGCACCTGCGAATCTCGCTCCAACACCAAGGATTCACCCACATAAGGCATGTTATTTAGCCGCTGTTCAATGAGTTCGGGATAGATGTTTTCTCCGCTGGGGCCGAGGATAACGTTCTTACTGCGTCCGCGAATATAGATGAAACCATCTTTGTCCATCGTGCCGATATCGCCGGTATGGAACCAGCCGTCTTTGATGGATTCTTGGGTTGCTTCCTCATATTTATAATAGCCGGAAAAAAGCTGTTCGCCGCGCACCAGAATCTCTCCGGGAATCTTTGCAGGGCTTTTGGAATCGATCTTCACTTCCAGATATGTCACGCGCTTGCCGCTCGATTCAAAGCGATGATTCTGCCAATTTGCATAGGCGATCAGAGGCCCGCATTCCGTCATCCCATAACCAATTGTGAAGGGGAAGCGGATCTTTTTCATGAAGAGTTCCACCTCGGCATTCATCGGAGCACCGCCGGTGATCAGCTCGCGAATATTGCCGCCGAATGCACTCATCACGGTGTCGTGTATCTTCTTGATGATGAGTTTATTAACGATGGGAAGCTTCAGCGCGATTTTCATCACGGGCTTGCTAACGAGCGGCTGCAATTGCTTTCTATAGATCTTTTCAATGAGTAGGGGAACGGTGAGCACGACCTCGGGATTGAGGTCTTTCATGGCGGCGAGCAAGACTTTCGGCACGGGAATTCTATCGAGGAAATTCATGTGATTGCCGCGCGTGAAAGGATAGAGCAAGTCGAATGCAGAGGCATAAGCATGCGCCAAAGGCAGGAATGCAAAGACTTTAGCACCTTCGCTGAAGAGGAGATTTTCGTGTGCATAAACGAGATTTCCCACAAGGCTGCGATGGGGGATCAGCACGCCCTTGGAGAATCCCGTGGTGCCGCTGGTATAGATGATGGTGGCGATATCTTCTCTATCACAAACATCTTTGAGCTTAAAGTCATCTCTTCTAAGGTTATGCAGGTCTTTATGCTGCTGGAAAGGAGCGATGTCTTTGAAGTCCTTATCTTGCCCATTGCAAAGCAGTTCGAAATCTTCCAAGGCATAGACACGCTTGAGCTTACGCATTCCATCGCGGTCTAAGTTTTGATAGCTGCTTTTATTCATGAAGAGAATCTCTGCATCTGAGTGATTGACAATATGTTGCGTCTCTTCCGGAGTGAAGTTTGGTAATATCGGGACGATGGTGGCACCATAGGCAACCGTTCCGATCCAGACCAAAGCCCAATGGCTACTATTTTTGCCAACTAAGGCTATTTTCGAACCCTTTTTGATGCCTGCCGATTCGTAGAGGCGATGCAGCCAAAGCATGCGTTTGCCAACTTCTGAATAGCTCATTGCGCTTCCGGGATAGTCTGTAAAGGCTGGGAAATCCCAATACTTACGTACGGCACCTTCAAGAGTTGGGATCATTTGTTTATCAATCATTTGGTCTCCTTTATGCCAAGGCTCTCGCCTGCAATTTTTCACCATATATTTTGGATATTTCAACAAGAATAAGTCTTTGACAACTGTCAAGAAAAAGATGCGTTTTTTGGGAAAATAGAGTGTATTTGTGATGGTACTGAGGGTGGGGCAAGGGATGTAAAGAGCTGTGAGCGAAGGGCTAAGAGCTCGGAGGGGTAGCCATTTTTGCTCGAGACATTGGGGGATTCGTTTTTTCTGATGTGTCACTAACCCCTTCTTCCTTATTGGGTTCTGCTTAGCTTGCGCTTATGATATGGTCATGCTGATGACCACATCATGACCATATCATGACCAGAACCCTCTAAGGAAGCAGGGGAAAAAGTGTCGGAAAAGCGCTGAATTATTCTCCTTTTTTCTTGAAGAGGATAAAAGAATAGAGCACGGGATAGAGAACGATGATCGTAACGAGGATGAAAACTGCAGAGGCAACTATGGAATTCTGCGGCAAAAATCCTGCAATGATCAACAGTAATCCACCGAGGAGAAAGGCTTTAGCGCCAACTCTATGGGTGTGATACCAATTGTCCTCGTCGGTGATGCTCCAAGGCGTGCGGATGCCGATGAAGAAATTACGAGGCACTTTGGGTATGAGATTTCCTAAAAATGCAAACATAAATCCTATTAGCAAGAAGATGAAATTGATCTTGATCTTATCGCCAATCATCGGATAGGCAAGGATATAGAGATTGATCAAGCCAAAGAAAAAGACCAGCAGGAAATTCATTTTGGGCAGGACTTTTTCAAAACGCTCCGCCTGCGCGCGATATTTTGGCGAATAATATGGCAAGAGCAATAGCAGAAGAAATAATGCCGTGGGGAGGATGAGCGCGAAGGCAAGTGCTCCTCCTGCAGAGGCATAGCCATCGACTTCGCCTTTGGCATTCCAATGCATGGGCAGTTGTGCATCGGCTGGGACTTGTAAAAATAGCACAAACGAAATCGCGGCATAAACTAACAAAAGTATCAGGGCAGGCAGGTGATTTTTGATGTTTTTCATGGTTCCTCTTTTCATTTTTTTAGTTCTAAAACCCAGGTTAAAAGGTCTTCAAATATGGTGGTGTTGAGCCGATAGTGGATGAATTGTCCCTTGCGCGTGGCATAGACTAAGTTCGCATGGCGCAATATCTTGAGATGCTCGCTAAGGCTGGCTTTGCTGAAGGCGAAATATTCAGCGATCTCGCCGGCGGTGAGGCTGCCGTGCTCTTTGAGCAAGAAGAGGATTTTCCTTCTATTTTGATCGGCAATGGCTTTGAAAACAGAGTCAGACATTGTTCTATCCTTAGATGTTTAGTTGAATGACTAAATATCTGCAAGCCCTTATTTCGTCAAGAAAAACTTTTGATTTAGCTTTTTTTCTTTTGAATTTGCAAATATTGAAATGCACATTTGTATCTTTCATCACCAAGAATTATTCAAACATCCTTGGATTTACCCATGAAACTAAGTAAAACGCCCTTGGATTTGCCCATAGAAATCAGCAAAACACCCTTGGATTTACCCAATATCAAAAAATTAAGTATGAACTAACTGCAAGCGCATCAAGCAAAAAGAGTAGCCTTCTGAATCTCAACCTGGCTCTGGTGGGGCAAATATTTGAATATATTGCGTGTGCTTGTTAAAGCCAAATAACGACCAAATTTGCCAAGAGCTCTTCTGAGACCGGGTTGGGAAGGTCCTTTTTGCCAAACGCAGGAGACTCGTTAAATCGTTAAATCGTTAAATCGCTGAGCGAAGCGAAAAAAATCATTGACGAATTATTCAATATACTTATACTTGCAATCAAGAAAAACTCGTGAGGTAGAAATGCGTAAGACAGTTTATTTATTTATCGTTTTGTTGTTCGCTTGTCTTGTTTTGCAGGCGCAGGTAGTTGATAACGGGAATATGGTGCTCGTGGAGGGCGGCACTTTCATGATGGGCTCGGGTACAGACAAAGGAATTAATTTTGATGGTGATATTGCTCATGAAGTGACACTTTCTTCGTTTTTGATAGCTAAATATCAAGTAACTCAAAAAGAATGGCAGACAGTGATGGGCTCTAATCCTTCCTATTTCAAAGGCGATAATCTGCCCGTGGAAAACGTAAGCTGGTATGATGCAATAGAATATTGCAACAAGCGCAGCATCAAAGAAGGGCTGACACCTTGCTATAGCGGTAGTGGAGATAATATTAGCTGCAATTGGAATGCGAATGGTTACCGTTTGCCGACCGAGGCGGAGTGGGAATATGCCGCGCGTGGTGGAGTCAAAAGCAATGGTTATAAATATGCCGGTTCAAATACACTAAACGATGATTTTGCTTGGCATCTTGAGAATTCAGGGGAAAAAACACATCCGATGGGTCAGAAAAGCCCAAATGAATTGGGAGTATATGACATGAGTGGGAATGTAGATGAATGGTGTTGGGATTGGTATGACGATTCATATTATAGCAAAAGCCCGAAAAAAGACCCGTGCGGTGCTTCAAGTGGAGAAGATAGGGTTATGCGTGGCGGTTCTTGGCGCCATTATGGCTACGTCCCCTGCTTGGTTGCATACCGCAACAGCCGTGATCCTAACGATAAATACGACTATCTTGGCTTTCGGGTTGTCAGGAATGCCAACTGATTGGTTTTGATGTTTATGTAGATAGGTATGAGAATGAAATATAATTTGCAAAAAAGAGAAAACTCGTGAGGTAGAAATGCGGAAGACAGTTTATTTGTTTGTTGTTATGTTGTTAGCTTGCCTTGTTTTACAAGCGCAGAGTGTGGATAATCAGAACATGGTATTTGTGGAAGGCGGCAGCTTCATGATGGGCTGCGACGAGGGCTTATTTCATGAAAGACCCAGCCACGAGGTATCCCTTTCCTCTTTTTGGATCGGAAAATATGAAGTGACCCAAGCAGAGTGGAAACAGATCATGGAGTTCAATCCTTCTGGCTTTACGGGGGATATGCTGCCAGCAAACAATATCAGTTGGTATATGGCTACAGAATTTTGCAATAAACTAAGCCTCAAGGAAGGTCTTTCTCCCTGCTATAGCGGAAGTGGGGTTGATATTATCTGCGATTTTGCGGCAGACGGTTATCGCTTGCCCACAGAAGCTGAGTGGGAATATGCTGCCCGCGGTGGCAAGCAAAGCGAGGGCTATAAATATGCGGGCTCTGATTCTGCCGAGGAAGTTGCTTGGTTTTCAAACAATGCCGAGGATCAGATTTATCCGGTGGGTCAAAAAAAGCCTAATGAGCTGGGCTTATATGATATGCACGGCAATGTCAGCGAATGGTGTTGGGATTGGTATAACTCTTCCTACTATGAAGATAGTCCTAAGCACAACCCACAAGGAGAAAGCAGCGGCGGCTATCGAGTGATCAGAGGCGGCTCTTGGAACAGTGAAGATATCGATAATAGCGTATCCAGCCGGGATAATAGCTTCCCGGAAATGGAGAGCAGCACGGCAGGATTCAGATTGGTCAGAAGCGCAAATTGACTGCCGTTTTAGTGTTTTAGTTGACAGAATTTATGAAGGAATATAACATGCAGGCAGGAAGAAACTGGTGAGGAATATCGATGCGGAAGACTGTTTTATTGTGTTTGATTTTGATGTGTGGCTGCCTTGCTTTGCAGGGGCAGACTGTCAGCAATATACGTGCTGAATTTAAGTCTGAATATGGTTATTATGAGATTAAGTATGATCTTAGTGGAAGTGCGAATGACTACTATGTGGTTGCACTAACATCTACTTTAGATGGTAAAACATATAAGGATTTGAAAACTTTAAGTGGTCAAGGGGCAAATGCTGTAACAAAGCCAGGCAAGAATCTCAGCCTTTTTTGGCATCCACAAATAGAAGGCATGCCGAATGGGAACTGGAGGTTTACGATAGCAGCGAAAAGCTGGGACTTCATTTTGGTAGAAGGCGGCTCTTTCATGATGGGCTCAAATGATGGAGATAGCGATGAGAAACCCATTCACGAAGTCACGGTTTCATCATTTTGGATAAGTAAATATCAGGTGACACAAAGAGAGTGGCAAGAGGTGATGGGCTCTAATCCTTCAGATTTCAAAGGCGATAATTTGCCCGTAGAAAAAGTAAGTTGGTATGACGCCATAGAATATTGCAATAAGCGTAGCATTAAAGAGGGGCTTACACCTTGCTATAGCGGTAGTGGAGATAATATCATCTGCAATTGGAATGCGAATGGTTACCGTTTGCCGACAGAGGCAGAATGGGAGTATGCGGCGCGTGGCGGAAACAAAAGCAGGGGCTATGAATATTCCGGTTCAAACACGCTTGGCGATGTTGCTTGGTATGTTGGTAATTCCGGGAGCAAAACTCATCCTGTGGGTCAGAAAAGCCCCAATGAGTTGGGAATATATGATATGAGCGGGAATGTTTGGGAATGGTGTTGGGACTGGTATGATTCATCATATTACAGCAAAAGTCCAAAAAGAGACCCTCGCGGTGCTGCAAGTGGGGGCAATAAAGTTCTGCGCGGCGGTTCTTGGGGCAGCGGCGGCTACGACTGCCGGGTTGCTGGCCGCGCCGACTTTTCTCCTACTTGTAGGGACTACGATGTTGGCTTTCGGGTTTCCAGGGCTATAAAATGATTGGTTCTTGGCATTTTGGCATTTTGGTCTTTTGGAGAACCGCCGCAGGCGGTAAAAAAAATTATGCAAGAAGCTAAGATTATCAATGACTGTTATTCTTTCATCAAGTGGATATTGCCCATAATTGGCAGATATCCGCGAAATTATCGTTACACTTTAGGTGAAAGGATAGAGCTAAGCCTCTATGAGCTTCTTTCTCATCTTCAGCGGGCATATATAGTGCAGGTGAAAGTCGATTATCTCACCGAGGCGAGTTTTTTGCTTGATCATATTCGTTTGCTTTTACGTTTGTCCCACGAGATGTATTTATTTGATAGTAAGATTCATCATGCCATGATTCAGCAAATGGGAAATTTAGGAAAACAGTTGGGTGGCTGGTTGAAGAGTGCTGGAGGTGCAGAATGAAGCGCTTCGGCTATTTATATGAAAAAATATACGATTGGGACAATCTGATATTAGCATATAAAAAGGCAAAGCAAGGCAAGCGAGGAGCTTCTGTGGAAGGATATATCTATGATTGGGAAAGCATGTTATTAGAAACTCAGGAGGCACTCAAAGAAGGGACTTATGAATTTGGTCAGTACAATAAGTTTATGATCTATGAGCCCAAAGAACGCCAGATAATGGCAGCTCCTTTTAAGGATAGGGTTGTTCATCATGCAATTTACAATATATTAGGTTCAATTTTAGACAAACCGTTGATCTGGGATAGTTATGCTTGTCGGAAAGGAAAAGGTTTGCATAGAGCTATCAGGAAAGCGCATGCAATGTATAGACACAGCAGTTATCATTACAGGCTTGATATCAGCAAGTTTTATTACACGATAGACCACGAGATATTGATAGGCTTAATAAGTAAAAAAGTAAAAGATAGGAAACTGGTAGATTTGCTGCAAAGGTTGCTTAATACTTACACGAGCGAGTCGGAGTATTATTTTCCGTTTGTTCACGACGATGTGTTTGACATGATAAGAAACAGAGGTTTACCGATAGGGAATTTGACGAGTCAGCTTTTCGCAAATTATTATTTGAGTAGTGTCGATCATTATATTCGAGAGGAGCTTGGGTTTTCGAAGTATATCAGATATATGGACGACATGATAGTATTTGGAGATAGTAAGCAGGATTTATATCAGGCACGACAGAGCATTATCAACAAATTGGCTGAATTGCGTTTAAAGATCAATGGTAAGAAAGATGTCATTGCATCAAACAGCCAAGGGGTGGACTTTTTGGGGTTTAGGTTGCTTGGCAACAGCACAAGAGTGCGAAATCAGAATCTGTGTAGGTTTAAGCGGAAATTAAGGCGAATAAGCAAACAAGGAGATACTGATCTTTCAAAATTGTTGCAGAGCTTTAATGGTCATTTGGGATACCTGCTTTCGGGAAATACTAAGAAAATAATTAGTCGTATCTTAGATGAAATACAATTTAGTAATAAAGATAAGAAATGGAAATTGACTCTGAATTATGGATGTGGGTATGAAGCATAAACTTGATCTGCGCGGCGGTTCTTGGAACAACAACGACAACAACTGCCGGGTTGCAAACCGCAACAACAATACTCCTACTAATAGGAACAACAATATTGGCTTTCGGGTTTCCAATGCTATTACATTAATTACAAAGCCAGAACCGATAGAAGTGATTTCTTACGGGTGTGCAAAGAAAATAGCCCAGCTTTATATCCTGGTGCAACGTCATCGAAGTATAAGAAATAAGGTTAGTAGGATAATAAGTCTCGAACACCTGATATTATTGATTTGAAATATTATGGAGGATTAAAATGAAATGCTTTTATTTTATGATCATTTTCATATTAGCTTTGTCTATAGCAATAGCTTCAACTCTTGACGAAGCCAGAGCCATCAAGCTGTGGTTGGACGCCCCTTTTTCTGCTACAGTTTTAGAAAAAGAGCGTGATGCCGAGCTGAGTAAATGGCAGAACCCTCAGAAGGGTGAGTTTGAGACAACGGCTCAATTTGAACAAAGACAAAGGGAGGCACAATCTCGCATAAAAGCAATCAATAGCGATTATGCTCAAAGGATAAGAGATGCCCAAGGTGAAAGCACGAGAATGAAGGACAATCTCCGAATTCGCTTAAGTGAGCTGCTTAATCAAAGCAGAGAGACTATATCCGCTCAAGGGAGTTTGGGAGCTTATAATGCGGATAAGCAATATTTTAGTTTGAGTACAACCCAAAAGAACTTCACTATAGTGGTGCCGCTTGACAAAGCTCCATCCGTGAAAGATAATTTTAGAAACTATCAATTAAAGCTGATCCGCCAACTCAACGAAAACCTTGAATGGGAGTATTTAGAGGCGAGATTAGAGGGCTCCTTGGGTGTTTTCAGTTCAACAGATAAAGCACCTACATTGAAAGCTGTCGCTCAAGGAGGAGGTTTCCTGCCGCCTAATCTTAACGCGCAGATAAGCTTTAATGAGCCGAGCGGGAACAATATATTGGACGCCGAGGAGACTGCAACGATTACGCTTGATTTAAAGAACACAGGGCGAGGCAGTGCTAATATGCTAAAAGCCAATTTCCGGCTTTTGAATGCGCAGGGCGTTAGTTTTACACCGCAGATTTATTTTGGCGAGGTGAAACCCGGGGAGACTGTATCGAAGACGTTGCAATTAGTTGCCGGCATGGATACGCGCGATGGTGAGGCGGAACTCAAGATTGAATTTGAAGAGCAAAACGGCTTTCCGCCAAATCCGCTGAATTTGAAGTTTCAGACCGCTGCGCTGAAAGCACCGGATGTGTATATCGCCGACATCGCAATTGATGATCAGAGCGGGAACAATAAGATTGAGCCCGGTGAACAGGTGGCGATCACGGCGCGCATACACAATCGCGGGCAGGGAGCAAGCCGCAATCTCAGTGCACGGATTCAATTGGGTAATGACGTGTTTTCATTGGGGAATAGTCCCACATCCTTTAACATCGGCGAGCTAAAGTCCGGCGAATATAAAGACATTGTGTTTAATATTGTCACTGCCCGCACGGCGAAGGACTTGGACATCAAGATAGACTTAGTCGAGAGCAGGAGTCAATTTAGTAAGAAAGACCAGCCTTTGCAACTCGCATTCAATAGGACTCAACAAACTGCAGACCAAATGGTTATCAAGGGTCAAAGTCAGCATCTTGCCGTGTCCAGTGCGCCTGCCCTTTCCATCGATATTGAGGAAAACATCCCCAAAAGAGCAATGACTGCAAATCCCAAGCGTTGGGGAGTGGTGATCGGCATAGAGAACTATCGCAATGTGAGTCCGGTTCGCTTCGCGCGCCGTGATGCTGAATATATGAAAGACTATTTTGTGAATGTATTGGGCATCGCCGAGGAAAATATCTATGTTGCCAAAGACGAAGATGCTTCATTGGGAACGCTTAAGAGTGTGTTTGACGAAGGCGGCTGGTTGAGCAAAAATGCCGGCAAACCGGAAAACGAAGTCTTCATCTATTTCAGTGGACATGGAGTGCCTGCGCCGGATGGCAAGGACGCCTATCTGCTTCCCTATGATGGGAATCCGAACTATGCCACCAATAGTGCTTATGATCTTAATTTGCTTTATGCTAATCTCGCCAAGATGAAGTCGCAGCATATTACCTTCTTCTTGGATAGCTGTTTCAGCGGGGCAAACCGTGAAAATGAGATCATCTTAGCGGATGCACGGCCAATCTTTATCTCCTTTAATCCCAAGGCAAAAGGCAGCAATATTTCCGTGTTTTCCGCATCCGGCGGCTCGCAGATATCCAGCTCCTATGCGCAAATGCAGCACGGGCTTTTTAGCTATTTCCTCATGAAAGGCTTGGGGGGAGAGGCGGACTTGAATAATGATAAAAAAATAACATATAAAGAATTGGATACTTATGTAAAGGATAAGGTTAGCTCGCAGGCACGCCGTATGGGCAGGGAGCAAGACCCCGAATTGCAGAGTTCCGATCCCACGAGGTCGATTGTGTCATGGTGAGAAAGATAGTTGTCTCGTTAGTGTTGATATTGGCGCTGTTTGCCTGTAGCCAGAATAAGCTCCAAGAACAGTCCCAAAGTGCGCCGCAGGATGTTTCGCGCGAGGAAGTGCATGTTCGCAAAGATCAGGCATTTTCTAAGCTGGATGGCGAGGGCACGGCTACAACAGCGGTTCGCCCTCAAACAACGATGCACAAGGTGACGCCTTCACAAGTTCCGAGCAATGTGAAAGTTTCGCAGGCAGGTGGCAGGGTAATCGTGGAGATCGATACTCTTCTCGTTTTTAGCGGGAATGTCAGCCTTTTTGCCGCTGAAAATGAGATGCGTAAGTTTGTTCGTGAGTTGGCGCTAAAAGAGGCCATCCCCTCGGATGTATCCATCAGCACCTTGGTCAGCGATATGTATATAGGCACGAAAGATAAATACGATGAAAAGATGGCGTCCAGCGTGTTTCTCATGTCTTCCAGTGCCGGACGTTTTGAGAAGGAGGAGTTCATCAATAAAGATCCGCGCTATGAGGGCACGAGTCTGCATTACAGGTTGCAATATCGTGCGCATATAGTGCCTCAGGAGCGCGTGTATAATCCATCCATGAACCTGAGGGTTGAGCTCAGCGAAAATCTGCTCAAACATAAAGACCAGTTTGTACTCAGCCTCACGCCGAATGTGGATGGATACCTCTATATCTTTGAATTCCTGAATGATAGCAGCGTGGCGATGGTGTTTCCCAATGTGTATTTGAGTGAGAATTACCTTGCTGCGGGAGAAAACTGGCGCCAGACCTTGGAGGCGCATTGTCCGCCGGATGAGGATGCAGTAATTGAAACCTTGTATTTTATCTTCAGTCGCGATCCTATCGCGGGCTGGGAGGAATTTGAAGCCAACCTCAATGCGCAGGAAATGGTCTATAGTGCTGGAGAGCAAAGCTTTAGTCTCTTTCATAGATGGCTGGGGAAGTGCGATCCTATGCGGCGCGTGGAGAAGATGGCGCAGATACATATCTTTCAGAAATGAGTTTAGAGCTACGAGTTACGAGCTACGAGAGGGGTGTAAGCGCGTAGTCGGCGGGTGCTTGTTTTGTGTTCGGTAACTGAAGATGTGGTTTGTGGAGGGATGGGGTTTCAGGAAAAATGTTGACAAGATGGGGGGAATTCTAGATAGGTGTCTTTACTGTTAATATAAACTCAAAATGGAGATAAAGATGAAATATTTGGTGACGGGTGGAGCCGGTTTTATCGGTTCAAATATCGTTCGTGAGCTCTTGGCTCAGGGTAATGAAGTGCGGGTTTTGGACAACTTTGCAACGGGTAAGCGCGAGAACATTCTTCCTCTGATGAAGAATGAAAAGATGACGATGATTGAGGGAGATTTGAGGAGTTTTCACACCGTTCGTGCGGCGGTCAAGGGCGTGGATTATATCATGCATCAAGGCGCATTGCCTTCCGTGCCGCGCTCGATCAATGATCCCATTACTTCCAATGATGTCAATATCTTAGGCACGCTGAATATCCTCGAGGCAGCAAAAGAATTTGGAGTAAAGCGCGTGGTGTGTGCGTCTTCATCCTCGATATATGGAAATAGTGAGACTTTGCCCAAGGTCGAGACCATGCCGGTTAATCCGCTATCGCCTTATGCGCTCACGAAATATGCGCAAGAGCGTTATTGTCAGATTTTCACCGAGATCTATGGCTTGGAAACCGTTTCACTACGCTATTTCAACGTCTTTGGTCCAAATCAAGACCCCACAAGTCAATATTCGGCGGTGATCCCGAAATTCATCCGCCTGATCATGGCAGAAAAAGAGCCAATCATCTATGGAGATGGCACGCAATCGCGAGACTTTACCTTCGTGGAAAACAACGTTTGGGCAAATATCCAGGCATGCGTGGCGCCGAATGCAGCCGGCAAAGTGATCAACATCGCCTGCGGAGAGCGTTATACACTCATCGAATTGGTGGAAAAGATCAATGCGATCTTAGGAAAAAATGTCGAGCCGAAGTTTGAACCGGATAGAGCGGGGGATGTGAAGCATTCCTTGGCAGGGATAGAGAAAGCGAAGGATCTTTTGGGTTATGAGGTGAGAGTGGATTTTGAGGAGGGATTGAGGAGAACGATAAACTATTTCAAGTGATGTGGAGCTGAAGGATATTCGATTTAACGATTTAACGATTTAGCGATTTAACGAGGGTCGGCTTCGCCGAAAAGCTCGCTACGCTCGATGGTTTCTCGGATTTTGAATAATTAAATTTTCAGGTAAAACAGGAATTTTTTAATGAATAGCAAAAAACAATACTCGAGTTTTAAAGACCTTGATGTGTGGAGGTTAGGAATAGATTTTGTGATAATGATCTATGAATTATCTAAAAACTTTCCTTCTGATGAAAGATTTGGGTTGACATCCCAGATAAGGCGCGCTGCAGTGTCCATACCTTCAAATATTGCCGAAGGACAAGGTCGAAAGAGTGCGAAAGAGAATGTCCAGTTTTTGCATATTGCTAAAGGCTCATTAGCTGAAGTCGAAACGCAGCTGATAATATGTGAAAGATTGGGCTATGTTAATAATCTTGATGATTTAAATATCATAATGAAAAGACTGCGATCAATGATTGCCGGCTTAATCAATAGCTTGAATCAAGACAATAGAGCTGAGCATTAGGTTCGCTAAATCGTTAAATCGCTAAATCGCTAAATCGTTAAAAAGAAATGAGAAAACTAACAAAATACTTCATCTTTCTGCTTGATATACTAATTATAGTATTTTCATTTTTGGTGGTTGCCAAGTTCAAGACTGGCACGCGGGCAATTGTTGCCCATTATTGGAGGTCTTTGATTCCATATTCTTTGATATGGATAGCCAGCGGTATTTGGGGCAAGAAATTTGCATTTACAGAGATGGAGAGCGGCTCGGATCTGATGCGGCGCATTCTGAAAAGCAATGCTACGGCAACTTTGTTCTTGTTTATCTTAATGTTTATTTTCAAGAAGTTCCACTATTCTCGTTCTATTGTTTTGGGCACGATCATGGGTGTATCCGGCATTGAGGTATTTCTTTTTATTGGAATATATTACACTTTCCGCTTTCACAAGGAGAACAAGCCTTATGCGGCAACGGGTTTTGTCACTCGCTCCAAAGAGATGGAGGATTTGCAAGCGGCAAAGTTCTTTTTGGATGTTGATCGGCAAGAATTTTCCATTCCCAGCATCTCGGACGAGGAATACATCCCGCCCTTTGCGCAGTCTATCCCAGAAGATAGCGTAATGGTTCCGCTTTTTCAGGACTATTTGAAGAATGAACGGGAACTTTTGGAATTTATCAACGACTTCATCGAGATCAGTCATTTTCGCAAAGATAAAAGCTTGGTATTGGATAGTGAGACCTTTTTTAACATAGAAAATGAGGCGGCAAAGAGCAAACATCTTTTCATTAATCTACATAAAGTCAATGACTTCAGACGGATCAACCGCTATTTTATCCGCGTTAATGAGATGCTCGAAGATGGTGGGGTTTTCATCTGTAGAGGGCAGACGATCACGCAAAGACGCAAATTCTTTAATAAGCGATATACGCCATATTTTGGGGTAATATTATATGGTGGAGATTTCCTTTTTAGGCGCGTGATGCCGAAACTTCCTATCTTGCAGGGATGGTATTTTGCAATCACAAAGGGCAAGAATCGTGCACTCTCTGAGACTGAGATCTTGGGGCGTTTCTATTTCTGCGGCTTTGAGCTCATTCATAAAAAAGAAATCGATGGTATGATGCACTTTATCTTCAAGAAATCGAAAGAGCCGCGGCAAGACCCGAATCCTACCTATGGTCCGCTGATTCGCCTCAAACGTCGGGGGAAAGATGGCAAGATCATATATGTGAAGAAGTTCCGCACCATGCACCCTTATAGCGAATATCTGCAAAGCTATGTGTTTGAGACCATGGACTTGCAGGAGGGCGGGAAGTTTAAGGACGATTTCCGTGTGACATCCTGGGGACGTGTTATGCGCAAGCTCTGGATAGACGAGCTGCCGCAATTCATCAATTTCTTTGCCGGAGAATTGTCGCTGGTGGGCGTGCGTGCGCTTAGTGAGCAATATTTTAGCATGTATCCTGAAGAAGTCAAGGAGATGAGGTTGAGATATAAGCCGGGACTCCTACCGCCATTCTATGCGGATATGCCCAGCAGTTTTGACGAGATCGTAGAATCCGAAAGGCAATATCTCCTCAAAAAGGCTGAGAAGCCGCTTAGGACAGATTGGGATTATTTTTGGAAGAGTGTTTATAATATTTTGATTAAGAAGGCGAGATCGAATTAAAAGGCTTATTTTCTCGGTGGATTGGAGAGTTCCCGTTTATGCTGAAGCTTAGACAGGACCGCAGGGCTGACTTGAGCCTGTCGTTTCGCTGACTTTATCCGGCTATAATTAACCATGTGCAAAGCATATACTGCATTTGGGTAGGCAACATCCTATTGCCTGAGAAAACGCAGTTTTCTATCTGGTCGGTCAAGGTTCTCGTTGCCCATGAAACTGTAAAAATAGTGCGTAGCACATCCAAACAAACGTGAGCGCAGCGAGCTAACTTTTACTGCCGCTCGTGGCAACGAGGGCGTTCCCACTCCGCCCGCGGCAGCACAGTTCATCCAAATGAGCTTACGCTCAAGCACCAACAAGATGTTGACGTCCCAAATCCAATTTGCCACAATCTCACTCTGCATTGTGCAAAGCTCTCGATAAATCGTTAAATCGCTAAATCGCATCACACAGCCAATCAAGCAAATAACTAATCAAAACGACCTAAGTCGCTCAAATCTAAACAGGTTTACATAACATGGTTATGCTTAATATTAATTTGAAGATTATTTCAGGCTTCATATTTCAATCACTTACACAAGTGTCTGAAAAATTAGTTGCTTATTTTGTCACCGTTTTTCGATTTTGGGCCCCTATAGATAGTAGAGGGTTTTGCTCTCAGGATTAAAACCCTATAGTTCTTTTATAAGTGTATAGTTGTGTAAGAAAAGTGAAATTTTGAAGGCGAAACCTAAATGTGGAAGCCACGGGGCGAAGCTCCCGTTAAATCGTTAAATCGCTAAATCGTATCACACAGCCTCAAAAAACCGAGAAATAAAAAAAGGCTCTCGGATTAACGGGAGCCTTTTCGATGTGAGATTTATATTATTTCATTAGTATCATCTTTTTGGTGTTGCTATACTTACCGGATTTCATGCGATAGAGATACATTCCGCTGGCAACTTGGTTACCTTTGTTGTCCACACCATCCCAGACATAGCTGTGCGAGCCGGCGGGGAGATTTCCATCTACCAAAGTATGGACTTTTTGTCCTTTTTGGTTGTAGATATCCAGGCTGACTTTCGCTGCGTTTTTGAGGTTGAAGTTGATGACAGTGGTCGGATTGAAGGGGTTGGGGAATGCTCCCAGCAATTCGGTTTCGACGACGGGGGTGAGGTTGTCTTCATTAGAAACTGTTCCATCGATAAACCCGTTACGGCTATAGTTGCCGGTGTAGCAAGTCCAATCATAGCTCTGTGCAGAGCGCTTGATATCAACGACATAGAGGTTTTCATTGTCGGGGAAAACGATTTCAATATCGCCGTCGTTATCGAGATCGGTGATAGCGGCAGAGACTTTGATGCTGGAGCCAAACTTTATGGGGAAGTTGGCAGATTCTGTGCCATCAACACGAACGGAGTGGAGATAGCCGTTGCTATCGCCAAAGATGATTCCAGCCATGTTTGATCTGTCAAAGCGTGCAACAACAGGTGCAGATTCGACGTTGGCATTAATCGTGAAAGGAGTTCCCGGCAAGTCATTGCCAGCGTTGTCCATGATATATACTCCGCCGTTTGCGGTTATCACGATGATTTCTTTGTTGCCATCGCCATTAACATCAGCGATGACGGGGTTGGTTCTGATGTTTCCGCCGATTGATCTTTCAACCCTAATGCTGCCGGTCTTGCTGATTGCATAGAGTGTTCCGTTAGCACTGGTGGTTATGAAGATTTCGGGGTTGCCGTTGCCATTGCCACTGATGTCGGTGATGATTACCGGGTTCTGGCTTCCTCCGACGAGGGTGACGGGGAATCCTGCGATGTTTTCGCCGGTATTGAGGCTGATCACATTCAGAGTTCCGTTCATACTGCAAGCGACGATTTCCATGTTTCCATCGCCGTTGATATCAGCAGCTGAGGGTGCTGTAAAATATGCGCCGCCGATGTTGGTGGGATATCCGCTCACATAGGTTCCATCTTGGTTGAATACGTGGAGATTTCCATTTTGCGTGATCGTGAAGATCTTATCACCTTCATTTTGGTTGAGTTTGGCGATCACTACACCGCCACGGACGTTTGCCCCAAGCGCGTTATTAAACAGGATTTGACCTGTGTGGGAAAATGCAGTAACGCTATTGTTATTGAGGTTTACTGCAAAGAAAGGATTGTTTGAAGACTGAGATTTGCCCATAGCGATAGAGCCGAGGGTGTTTGAGCCGAGGTCCACGGGGAAACCGGGCATCTGGGCTGTTTTTGAATAGTTATATGCGTTTACTTTTCCGCTTTGATCGGCATAGACCACTTCTCTGAATCCATCTCCATTGAGGTCAACGAGGATCGGCGAGCCGGGAGTTGCACCAAAGGTGTCTTGCGGCCATCCCTGTTGCACAAGGCTGAGTTTCACATCAAAAGGATAGGTTCTGTTGAAGGGATAGTCTGAGTCCGGATTTGCAGTGACGACGAGTTCAAAAGGAATTGCTTCAGAGGGAAGACCGGCAATGGTGGAGAACACAAAAGGCGTTTGGTTGGTTTCTTGTGAACCGCCAAAGACTGTGCCGTTGAGTCCAAAAACAGAGACCGAGTCAATGATTGTGACGCCGGGATAGTTTGTTCTGATTCTGCCTTCAACCTGTGTTGCATCTGTCCAAAAGATTCCTATTCCAGTAAAAGGATTGGTGAGGGTCATCGTTAGTTTGACCGTGTCACCGGGGTTTGGAACTGAATCGTTGTCACCGGACAATTCGCTGATGCTAAAGCTTTCAAGACTGATATTTGGAATCTTGTCATACATGGTTGCCGTGTAGGCATTCACTCTGCCCGTGCCCAATTTATCAATATAGTTCGGATTCTGCTCATCAATCGGGTCAGCGGTGAGCATGAGTCTATCTTTAAGCTGTTGAGGGGTTAAATTCGGGTGCATAGATTTGACCAATGCTCCGACTCCGGCAACGATGGGACTTGCCATAGAAGTTCCACTGGCGGTATCATATTGCGTGCTTTGTCCGGTGCCTATAACGGTGGCAAGAATTCCTTGTCCGGGAGCACAAATATCTATCGGATAGCCATAGTCTGAGAACGAAGCTTTGTAGTCATTGATATCTGTTGCAGCAACACAGAGCGCATTAGGGCAGTCGGCAGGATAGTCCTGATAGCTGTTGTTGTGCTCGGTATTATCGTTGCCGGCAGCAGTCACAACGAGTGAGCCGAGGGTGGTTGCATAGTTCACAATCTGATTTGGATATGCGCCGTTTCCCGGTCCGCCCCAACTGGCGTTGATGATGTCAGCACCAATCTCAGCGGAATATTTGATCTGGTCATAACCATAAGCAATGCCGTTTGAAGCAGTATTGCTGGGTGCACCTTTGCAAGTCAGGATGGATACATTAGGAGCCGAACCCACCACGCCGATGGCGTTATTGCCTACAGCGCCTGCACAGCCGGCAACGTGTGTGCCATGATAATTCGAGGTATAGTTTTGGATGGGGTTGTTGTCGTTATCATAGAAGTCCCAGCCAACGAGGTCATCAGGCTTGTTTCCACCTTCGCCGGCGTCTTGTCCGTTTCCACCGCTGATGGTTCCGGCATCCCAGTTAATAGTCATTCCGGGAGCTTCGGCAGGGTTGATCCAGATATTTGCACGGAGGTCAGGGTGATTCCATTTTACGCCGCTATCGGTGATAGAAACGAGCACATCGTGAGAGCCTTGAGTATAGTCCCAAGCGTCAAAGCTGCGGATAACGTTATGGAAATACTGCTGTTGGAGCATGGGATCATTGGGCACAAACTTTTGACGGTTGATGGTTTCGAGCTCTGCATAGTGGAGGTTTATGTCTTTACTAAGCGCGTCCACTGCTGCGTCGATCGCCTCGTCGCTGTCGAGCATAATACGATATACATGCTGCAAATACATGCCCTTATCGTTCCACTCGGGTTGTTTGACATAGGAGTGGGCTTGTTTGAGATCAACAATTTTGAATCTTGCAGCCAGATCGTCAAAGCTGCTAAGACCTGTTTTAACAACACCATCTTGGATGGTGAAATCAATTTTACCATCTATATTTGGAATTGCATCTTTCGTGAAACAGCCGATAATCGTGCGGGATTGGAACCAATAAGGATCAAATTTGACCGCAAACATGGCTGTGCTGATCAGAATCAGCGTAAATATTATCATCAGTTTTTTCATTGATACCTCTGAAATGATTTTATTGCATGAAATTGGGGAGGGGAATACAGTCAAGCCCTTTTTGAAATAACATCGACATTAATAGTTGATAAGTTCCTCTTTTTGCTTATAGATAGCGAGGTAGTTATCTTTTATGATTTTGTTTTTTTCTTGGATAATTTGAGGGTCTTTATCGATTAATATTATGGCATCTTCGCGCGCAATTGCGAGGATATCTTGATCCAAAACGAGATTGGCAAAACGGAATTGAGGTAAGCCGGATTGTTCTCGTCCAAAGATTTCGCCGGGACCGCGTAGTTCGAGATCTTTTTCGGCGATGACAAAGCCGTCGTTGGTCTGGCGCATGATGCTGAGTCTTTCGCGAGCGATGTTGCTACGCGGATAGTGTTCTACGAGATAGCAATATGCCTGATCGTCGCCTCTGCCCACCCTGCCGCGAAGTTGATGCAATTGAGCAAGCCCAAAGCGTTCGGCGTGTTCAATCACCATCACTGAGGCATTGGGCACATCCACGCCCACTTCGATGACGGTGGTAGAAACGAGAATATGGGTTTCACCCGCCTTAAAGCGTTGCATGGTTTCATCTTTGAGCTGATTGGTCATGCGTCCGTGCATAAGCTCCACTTTCCACTTAGGGAACGCTTTTTCACTGAGATACTTAAACAGCCTTTCCGCATCCAAGAGGTCAATTTTATCGCTTTCTTCGATGAGAGGGCAGACGAAATATGCTTGCCTGCCGTGTTTGAGCTGTTTTTCCACCTCGCTCAAGACTTGGTTAAAGGTCTGTGCAGAGCGTACATAAGTGAGCACTTCCTTACGATTTGGGGGAAGCTCATCGATGCGACTGACTTCGAGATCACCATAGACCGTGATCGCCAGAGAGCGGGGGATGGGCGTGGCAGAGAGATAGAGCATATCAGGATTGCCATTCTTGCGAGAAAGTTCTGCACGCTGTTCCACTCCAAAGCGGTGCTGTTCATCGATTGCGATGAATCCCAAACGAGCAAATTCCACATCTTTTTGAATCAGTGCATGCGTGCCGATCACCAGATGAACGCTGCCCTCTTTCATCGCCGCTTTATCTGCCGCTTTGCCTTTATAATTGCCGCCTTTGATGAGGACAATTTCTATGGGCATTCCTTCCAAAAGCTTTTGAAAGTTTTGATAGTGTTGCTCGGCGAGAATCTCGGTGGGTGCCATGATTGCAGCTTGGAAACCATTTTCAACCGCAAGCAACATAGCAAATAGGGTGACGATTGTCTTCCCGCTGCCCACATCTCCCTGCAGAAGGCGGGACATTTGCTTATTTGAAGCCATATCGGTGAATATCTCACGGATAACCCGCTTTTGGGCGGAAGTAAGCTCATAAGGTAAACGTTGTTTTAGCTCACTTGTGAGCTTTTTTTTGTTTATAAATACATTGCCGAGGCTCTTATCGCCTCTATGCCTCAGATGACGCGCCCACAATATTTGAGCATAAAAGAACTCTTCATAGGCAAAGCGCCAGCGGATTTGATTGATGCGCGCTTCATCCTGACCAAAGTGCATGATCTGCAGAGCATTACGGCGCGATTCAAAGCCGTGTTTTTCCAATATATCTTGCGGCAGATTTTCAGTGATCATGCCTGCATAACTCTCAAAAGCGTTATGGATAATGCGCCGCATAGTCTTCTGCGTGAAGCCCGTAGTCAGCGGATAGACGGGCAGGAGCTTGCGCGTTTGCCAAAAGTCCAGCTCTTCATCATCGCCCTCAAAGACTTCAAAATCTGGATGCACCAGTTGAAGCTGTCCATTAAAAGCCGAGATCATGCCGCTGAGCCAGACCTTGCGCCCTGGGATGAGGCTTTGCAGATAGCTACGCGGATATTTGAACCATTTACAGATTATGCCGACATCGCCGTCATTCACTCCGAGATTGAGCACCTTCTTGCCTTTGGAGGTGTTCTGCTCGTCTATCCAAGAGATATTTGCAGTCAAGGAAATCATATCTCCTTCTTCCAGCTGAGCAAAACGAGGATTGACAGTTCGGCTGATATAGAGCCGCGGGAATAGCTCCATGAGATCAAGAACGCTGTGTATGCCGAGCTTTGTCAGCATCCGCGCACGAGCTTCCCCCGCTCCTTTGATATATTGCACAGGAGTGTTCTTGAGATCGGTGCTATAGCTATTTCGGTTCATGGTGCAATTATAGAAACATGCGTTATTTTGTCAAACAAGAAGCAATAAAAGCGTTGCGAACATGTGCTTTTTTATCGTAGAAAAAGCCGTCCGCAACGCTTTTTTTTTATATAATCCGGATGACCGGAGCTGAGTATCGCCTAATTAGTCAAAACGCAAAACTGTGAATCTTGGGTTTTGATTACGGTCTAAGACATAGAGCGGAATAGTCTTACGCGACTCTTTTTCCATCTTGTTTTTGGCTTCGGCGAGGATGCTGCTAAATTCTCCGACGCTATTAACTTCCATATTGTCTATGGAAAGAATAACAAATCCCACCTGCAAGCCGGCTTTGGATGCGGGCGAATTTTGATCAACCTTGCTCACCACCACGCCTTTTTCCGAATTGATATTGAGGCGTTTTGCGAGTTGGCTATCCGTGCTTTCAACGCTGATGCCGGTGGAGATCAGGGTTTTGCTGCCATCTTCCGCGCCGAGAGAGAGGCTATCTTCAGGCAGTGAAGTGAGGGTGATATTGATTTGTTTTTCCTTTTTATCGCGCAGAATCTTTATCGGGAGCTTCGTGCCTATCTTGGACGTGGCGACTGCAATGCGGAAACGCGCGACATTGCTGATCTTTTCGCCGGCAACTTCGAGGATCACGTCTCCGGCTTGCAATCCTGCCTTTTCGGCGGGACTATCTTTTTCCACTTTGGCAACCAACACACCGGCAACTTCGCTGAGATTGAAAGCTTCCACGAGATCGGAGGTGATCTCTTGCGGGAGTATGCCTATATATGCTCTTTGCACTTTGCCGCTTGCCACGAGGTCGTCAACAACACTCTTTGCCAGATTGATGGGGATGGCAAAGCCTATGCCGATGTTTCCGCCACTGGTGCTGGCGATTGCGGTGTTGATTCCGATCACTTCGCCATTGATATTGAGTAGCGGACCGCCACTGTTTCCGGGGTTAATCGCAGCATCGGTTTGAATGAAATCCTGATATACAGGCGAGTTTTCACCGCTGAGGATGTCATAGCGTCCCAGAGCGGAGATCACGCCAAGGGTGACGGTTCTATCCAATCCATCAGCGAAGGGATTACCGATTGCAATCGCCCATTCACCAATCTCGAGGCTTGAAGAATCGCCTAAGGGCGCAACTGTCACCTTTTCATTGCCTTCAAGCTTGATCTTGATCACGGCAACGTCGGTGCTCGAATCCAAGCCCACAACGCTCGCGGTGTATGTCTTTTTATCCGCCAAAGTGACGGTGATGATGCCTTCTCGTCCACGTTCGGCAACGTGGTTATTTGTCATGATAAAGGCTTCTTTGGTGGATTTGTTATATTCATAAATAAAGCCACTGCCCATGGATGTGACCGGCTTTTGTTGTTGGGGTGAGGGGAAGAAAAAGCGAAAGAAATCATCATCGAAAAAGGGATTGAGATTGGACTTTACGCTTACTTTTGATTCGACTTTGATCTGCACAACTGCCTCGCGGACATCCTTGACGACTTGCACGACGGGACTCTGCCCGCTGGCGTCAAACATGCTCACCTTGGCACTTGCACAGCTTGATATGCTGATAACCATCAGCAGGAGAATTAATTGTTTGAGTTGTTTCATCGTTTACTCCTGATTCTCATAACAAGTATCTTGTTTTTTCTATAATCAATACACAATATAAGGAGATTTCCTGCATCGGTCAAGAAAAAATCATGGATTGAGCCTGTATTTGGCGAACTTTTATGAGTTTTGATTTCGGCTGATTAAGGAGAATAATCAGATAAATATGTGGATAATCAAAGCCTTAGGCCTCAGGGAAGCTATTGTTTCGCAACCTTGATGTCATTTTTGATTAGTGAAAAAAGCGTGATGCTGCGCAAACTCTCTGCCCATCAGCTCTTCCTTGTTGCGTCTGCTTAAGATATGGTCATGATGTGGTCATGGTGATGAGCATATCATGACCATATCATGACCAGAACCCAGTAGGGAAGGGGGGGGGGAAAGCGGGGGATGGGAGCGTGGCAAAGAGAGATTTTTCCTTCGCGGAGGACAGATGAAGCATTATGTTTGTGGGATGTACTTAAGTGAACAGGTATAGAGAAAATTCACTTTATAGCAGAAACAGTCAAATTGAGCAGATTTTTATTCTTGACAGGTTGCTTAATCTTGTGCAAGTTGCAATCAAGCCTGAGAGACTCTGTGGTTCAAAAGAAAATTTAACGAGTTCGAATAGTGCTAAAAGCGGAATGTATTGCATAAGTGTGTTCTCTAACTTATTTGATCACACCTAAATAACATTCTTTTTGGCGAGAGCTTAATCTCTTCCAAAAGCTATGCTATCCGAAGTTGTTTTTATAACACTATCTTTGAAGTCAGAGCTTATCAGACATAAAAAATGGGTTGTTTATACCTAAAAATAATTGTTATCTTTATAAGAAAGGGAGGAAAAAAGTGAGTATGTCGGCGATTGTCGGTACACTTTATTTTTTTAATTACTCTTTACGGTTTGACAAGTGGCAAATCCGCAGAGGGAACGTGGCTTCAAGCAAATCTCAAAATCAAGTATTTGTACGCTTAAAATAAACATTCTATAAATTGGCTTCAACTATGAAAGCACATTCATTTTAAAAAAAAACATGTCTCATATAGGAGAGTTAGCATGAAAAAGTATTTACTTCTCGTCTTACTTTTTATAATCAGTATTAGCTTTATGAGTAACCTCTTTGCGCAGGTTTCCATTACTATTGGAGATAGCATGGAGATGAACAGTGATGATTACAGCCCCACGCCTTATGGTACTTATTGGAAGAATTTCCGTGAACAATATCTGATAAGAGCCACAGAACTCAATGATGCCGGCGGCGGATCTGGTGTTATCGAGGCTATATCTTTTAATGTGGCAAGCTTAAATAATGTATCTGCAATGCCTAACTATCGCATTCGCATGAAACACACAACGCAGAATGCACTAATTTCAACCTTTGAAACTGGGGATTATACCCAAGTTTTTCAATCTAATTCTTTCATGCCCGTGGCGGGCTGGAACCTCCACAACTTCTCAACGCCTTTTAATTGGGACGGTGAATCCAACATCCTTGTGGATGTGGTTTGTGATCTTGTTGGACAATGGACTCAAAACGCGTCTGTATATTATACGAACACGGGCTTCAATAGCAGCTTGCGCTTTCAAGACGACTATAATGCCGCCGATACTGCGACAAGTGGTTATACTTCGATGAATCGTTCAAACATGAGATTCTTGATGCAACAATTGGACGTATTGGACATGGCTGCACTCAGAATCACAGGGCCCAATTCAGCCAACATAAACTCCGCAGCAACTTATAGCGTCAGGATCAAGAACCTTTGTATTGACACAGTATCAAACTACACTGTCAAACTCTTAAAGGCTCCTAACATAGTCCTCAGCACCCAAGCGGGGGTTCCGATTGATCCCATGGAAGAGCTTGAATTTGAATTCACATGGACTCCCACCGAAGAGGGAGCTATCGAGCTCTTTGGCCGTGTTGAAATGTTAGATGATGAAAAGCAAGCAAACGACAACACGCCGATGTTTCCTGTGACGGTTATGCCCGAAGGCTTAGTAGGTGTTGCTATAGGTGAAGGTTCTCTTACGAATGACTATTATGGCGATCCTACGCCCTATGGCACCTATTATGAGAACTTCCGTGAACAATATCTAATAAGAGCCACAGAAATCAATAATGGTGGAGGCGGCCCTGGAGAGATTTATGGTATTTCTTTTAATGTAGCAAACCTCAACAATGTTGTTGGGATGCCAAATTATCGTATTCGTTTGAAGCATACCGAACAGCAGGAACTAACCACAGTCTTCGAACTGGGGGATTATACTCAAGTTTTCCAATCTGATTCTTTTATGCCTGTGACAGGCTGGAATCTCCACTCCTTCTCAACGCCTTTTGTTTGGAATGGAGCATCCAATATCCTTGTAGATGTGGTCTGTGATTTTGTAGATAATTGGACTGAAAACGCTTCTGTATATTATACAAACACAGGCTTCAATAGCAGCTTGCGCTATCAGAGCGACTCTAATGCTGCAGATATGTCCTCAAGCGGAGCTGTATCTGTGAATAGAAGCAATATGATTCTGACTATGCAACAGCTTAATATGATGGATATGTCTGCAATCAGTATCGTTGGTCCTAAAGCACCGAATGTAAACAATTTGGTGACCTATACTGTCAGAGTCAAAAACCTTTCACCAAGGCCGGTTAGTGACTATATGGTTATGTTTATGGGGGCACCAGACATTGAGCTTGACCGCAGAGCGGGGATTCCGATTGACTCTATGGAAGAGCTTGAATTTGAATTCACTTGGACTCCCACCGAAGAGGGAGCTATCGAGCTTTTTGGCCGTGTTGTAATGTCAGATGATGAAAACCCGGCAAACGATGATACATCAATACTGCAGGTGGAGGTGCTCCCCGAAGGTTTATTAATGATGGGGGACGGTTATGCTGACAACCAAATCCCAATTTCTCCTTTGTATTGCAACAGCTATTCTCAAACCATCTATTTGCAAAATGAGATAGGAATATCTGATAAGCAAATAGAAAGCATTTCCTATTACTGGAGCGGAGGAGGGACGGCTACGAATTCCAGAGAATGGGAAATCTGGATGGGACACACCCCGCGTGAATCCTTTGAAAGCAGTTATGATTGGATTCTTGAAGATAATATGACCCTTGTCTTTAGCGGCGAGACGCCGCCCTTAAGCACACATGGTTGGGTAGATATTCAGCTTCAAATGCCTTTCGCGTATAATAATACAGATAACCTTGTGATCGCAGTTAGAAAGATTTCATACAGTTGGGATGGAGGCGGCTACTATTTCTATAGCACACCCTCTTATGCAGGGCGTACACTGCTACATTTGAGTGATTATGATGTCGCAAATCCCGCAGAATCTCCGGCAGGATCAAGGGTGAGCGCATACCCTAATATCAAGATGTATTTCGAGGATGTATCTGAAAGCCCTGTTTTGAGGTATTCGCCCGATAACATCGATTTTGGTACAATTTTCTTTAATGCTGCAAGTGATGTTAAGAATGTTCGGGTCTTTAACGTTGGTAGTGGAGTGCTTCAACTTGGTGCGGAGGCTGTTCGGTTCACGGGAGAAAACGCTGCTCTCTTTAGCTTTGATGATAGCGTATTCCCCCTCGCTCTCGCAACAGGCGAATTGGCACAAATCCCGGTTTCCCTCGTTGGAAGAGTTGAAGGTGATGTTGTGGCAAGTCTTGAGATCACCTATGCAGGTGAAATTTCCACTGTTGGACTTTCTGCAAACGTTCTGCCTGATGGGGTCGTGATCATTGGAAATACTGCAGCAACAACGACTGCACACTTCCCCTTTGGTTACCTCTATGGTTACGAACGCTCAGCCGCACTCTATAAGTTTGATGAAGTCGGCGGTGTCGGAATGATCACAAACGTTGGCTGGGACTGCACAGCGATGAGCACAGTTCCGGTTCCGTATAAGATCTATATTGGAACAACGGATTTTGAAGCCTTGCCTGCTGCATCTTTTAATGCAATAACAGAAGGTTTTATGCTTGTTTCTGAAGGTGAGATTGAATTCAACAGCTTAGGTTGGAACATACTTGAACTCTCCACGCCTTTTGCATATACGGGCGGAAACCTTGTTGTTGCAGTGGAAACGAACTTTGGCGGCTACGGAGGAAATGGATATCCCTCTTTCAGATATACTGCTTCAGCTACTGCCACAAACGCACAATGGACTACGGATAACAATCCTCCCACAGGCAGTGGAACCTTAAATACTAATCGTCCGAACCTCATGCTTTTGCTGGGTGGGTTTGGCGGAGACCCCGAACTTTTTGTTTATCCCGATACGCACTATGAATTCCCCTCGGTTGTGATCAATACTACGGCTCAAAAAGAAATCAAGGCTACAAATATCGGCGGTGGCAATATCAATATTACCGGAATCAATATTACGGGTGATGGGTTTGCCTTGGCAGATGAGTTCACTCCTGTGGACTTAGGTTCCGGAAATACGCATAGATTCACGGTTGAATATAGCCCCACGGCAGTCGGTGATCACTCAGCTACTCTCATAATTGAGACAAGTGTCGGTGATCATATCATGGAGCTCAGCGGTTCTTGCATTGATCCCATCATCCGTGATTTCCCCTTCTTTGAAGGATTTGAAGATGGCAATACCGATGGCTCAACGGATATCAGCCAGTGGAACCAGATCATTGGGTCTGGCTCCAGTTTGTGGACTGCCAATAACACTGAAACTAGCAATGGGCGCTCGCCCAGAAGCGGTAATTGGAACGCAACTCTACAATATAGCAGTGAAACTACGCTATATCGCCCAATCATGCTCGAAGAAGGTAATACATATTATGTTGAACTATATGGACGTCAAGATACTGCAACTGTCACAAATGCCACAATAAGAGTAAGTTATGGCAGTGAACCCACCATTGCCGGCATGAACAACATAATCATACCGGAAACTGGAATAACTTACGGAAACTATCGGTTCTTAAATGGCATGTTTACTGCTCCTTCAACTGGGCTGTTCTATATTGGAATACGCGGCTGGGTAAACGGCTCACCATGGTATCTGAGTATGGATGACCTAACCATCATGAAAATCAGCAACGATCCCGTATTCTCCATCTCAGCTAATGAACATGATTTTGATGAAGTGAAATTGAACGATTCTGCAAGCGAAAGCTTTACCATCAAGAATGAAGGTATCGGAGCCCTAACTATTAGCAGCATAGAGATTGATGGAGATGCCTTCAGCTTGGTCAATCTTCCTACATTGCCCATCTCGCTGAACTACAAAGATACTATGACATTTGATGCTGTATTTTCTCCCGATGCAGTAGGAGACTATAGCGCAACAATCATAATCGTAGATAATGTTGATACACGCACAGTCACGCTCACCGGCTCTTGTTTTGACCCTACCATTTACGAGTTCCCCTTCTTTGAAGGTTTTGAAGATGGATTTACAAATAACAGGGTTATCGCAGGAAATTGGGCTCAGGTCACCGGGCCACAATATACCAACGTGCAGTGGTTTGCAAACAATGAAAAAACAGACTATAATCGTGCCCCGAGAAGCGGAGAATGGAATGCTTGTCTCGCTTACAACGGTCAATCAACACTTATTCGTCCCATGGCACTTGAAGGCGGAAAATATTATGTCCTAGAGATGTATGCCCGTCAAGATGGTGCAAACTCTGTGAATTCAAAGATTAAAGTGTCTTACGCAGCCGACATTACACAAATTGATTTTGGTGACACCATCATCGTGGAAACTGGGATAGTAAATGGAGATTACCAACAACTGAGGGGATACTTCCAACCTGAAGAAGGCGGGATTTATTATCTGGGAATCACCGGATGGCAAGGCTATCCGTATTACCTCAGCATAGACGATATAAGAATCTTTGAGGCTGAAACGAGTCCGGTATTGGCCTATTCTCCCGAAAGCATAAGCTTCGGTGAGGTTTTTTATGGTGAATCCGTTGGTCCCGTAAATATCACGATAAACAATAATGGATTAAGCTTCATCCAGCTTAATGAAGGCGATGTAGAGATAGTAGGTCCTCATGCCGAACTCTTTAGCATTGGCGAAGATGCATTCCCTATGTATATTTGGTTAGGTGATATTGCGTCTATTCCTCTATATGTATCCGGGGATATTGAAGGAGAAGTTTCTGCTACATTGGTCATCAATTATGCAGATGAAGAATACGAAATAGAGCTAACTGCAACTGTTCTGCCCAATGGATTAGTGGCGATTGGTGACGGCACGGCGGATACTCATATGCCCATATATCCATGGAATAGCTATTCCTATACTCAAACACTTTATATGGCAAGTGATATCACAACCGAAAGAAGGCAGATAGATAAAATTGCATATCATTGGAACGGTGCTGCAGCAGCTCCAAATAGCAGTCAATGGACTGTATATATGGGACATACCCAAAAAACTGTTTTCACATATACAACAGACTGGGTCAATATAAATGAACTTACTGAAGTGTATCAAGGAGATGTTGATCTACCTGCGGAAGATATGTGGATTGAACTCATGCTGCCGGAGCCTTTCTGGTATAATGGAGTGGATAACCTTGTTATTGCTGTTTTAGAAAGCAAACCTGGGCTCGACCCAAGAGAAAGCCATTTTAATGGCACATTAACCAATATAAGGCGAAGTCTTATTCACTATAATAGTCTCATCGCGCCTAACCCTGCTTCGCCTCCTGCGGGAGAGATCAGTTATTCATATCCCAATATCAGACTACATTTTGGCGAGCTGCCTGATACCCCTGCGTTATATTATTCACCCAAAAGTATAGATTTTGGGGATATTACCTTCAAAACAACGGCTGATTCTTTACATATTGAGATCATGAATCGAGGTAGAGGCAATCTCCAGCTTAATGCCCAGAATTTTGATATCACTGGACCGCACGCTGATTTGTTTAGTTGTTATAGTGAAGTGCTTCCTATATATCTTGGTATGGGAACAAGTACTTTGATGCCTATTTATGTATATGGTATGGTAGAAGGGCCAATTAATGCGACTCTTATTATCAATTATGCCGGTGAAGAGTATGAAGTGGAGCTTAGAGCCAATGTCTTGCCCGAAGGATTATTTGTAATCGGCGATGAAACTTGGGATTATGGCTTGCCCGTGACTCCCGGCAGCAACTATTCATACTCTCAAACACTTTATATGGCAAATGAAATCATGACCGGAGGCGGACATATAAAGAAGTTGGCATATCACTGGAACGGTGCCGCCGCTGCTCCAAGCTCGGATAGATGGACTATCTATATAGGGCACACTCAGAAGCCTTATTTTTTCAATAGTATTGATTGGGTGGATATAGAAGACCTGACCGAAGTCTATCAAGGCATAGTGGATATTCGAACCATTGAGGAGTGGATTGAAATTGAACTTGATACTACTTTTGAATATAATGGAAATGATAATCTTGTTATAGCTATTCTCGAAAGTAAGTCCGGAAATGATGGGAGCTATATGTATTTCTATAATAGCTCTAGTCCGATAGGGCGCAGTATTCGCTATGTTGATGACGACAACCCGATTGATCTGAATCAGCTCTCTTGGGGCAGTCTTACTGACGCTTATCCTAATACCCAAATAATATTTGAGATGCCATTTGATGTTCCTACTTTGCAATATCGTCCAACATCCATTGATTTTGGTGAATATACACTTGGAGGTATATCTCGGAACATGCCGGTGAAAATAAGGAACGCAGGCTTAGACACCTTGACCTTGAATGCTTCAGACCTTTCTATAACCGGTGAACAAAGTAATATGTTTGATTTCGATGCACCTGAATTCCCCATAAACTTGGAATATGCAGAAACTGCGAACATCTTCCTGCATTTTTCAGCATCAAGCCAAGGCGAAGCAGTGGCGGAATTTGTCATAAATTATGGCGGAGAAGAACACGTTGTTGAGCTTCAAGCTTCCGTCTTGCCGGAAGGTATTATACACGTTGGTGATCCGAGTACTGATAATCTCAACTATGCTTATGGCTTCCCGACCCCTTATGGAAACAACGCAAAGATGTTCCGCGAACAGTATTTAATTAAGCAAGAAGAAATTGCTGTTTTAGACAGTGAGGCTACATATATCAATTCGGTAGCTTTCAAAGTCCATTCGGCAGACTTTCCTTTTGCTATGCCAAACTATCGTATTCGCATCAAAGAAACCCTGCAAGAAAACCTTGAAAGCGTTTTTGAGGCGGGAGAATATACCCTTGTGTATCAAGCGGATGAATACTATCCGGAACCGGGTTGGAATATTCACACTTTTAATGAACCGTTTCACTGGGATGGGGAAAGTAATCTTCTGATTGATGTTGAAATAGACGATCTCTTTAACTCAGGCTTACGCAATGCTACGGTCTATAATACTGAAACGGATTTTAATAGTGCCATACGCTATGAAGTGGAAGAGTCTATAGTACGAAATCCGATATACACCATGACGGAACGCCCGAATATGCTCTTAGTGCTTCAGGGGGAATCCATTGGAGAGCTCTCTGGTGTCGTTACGGAAAATGGAAGAGCTCTGGCAGGCGTGGAAGTCTCAATCATCGGCACAAATCTCACCACCGTGACGGATGAAATAGGTCAATATCACTTCCCGCTTGTGCCTTCGGGTTCTTACACAGTTACGGCGGCTAAATCTGGCTATGACGACGCAAGTCATACGGTGATCATCATCGGCAATGAGGTTACGGTGCAAAACTTTAGCCTCATTGGATATCCCGAATATGCCATAGATACCAACCAGTGGGATTTTGGGGTGGTCTATGTTGGTGAAAGTGCCTCAAAGAGTGTGGTTTTGAGCAATCCTGCCGGCGGTGAACTGGTGATTGAATCCATCACGATTGAAGGTGGTGATGCTTTCACTCTCAGTGAAGTTCCTCAGCTTCCGTTTAGCTTATATAGTGAAGACAGCAGCTCTTTTGAGATAGTCTTTGCTCCCCTTGATAGCGGAGAGATGGAGGCAACTGTTGTCATCACGGACAATCTCAATCGCAGTCGCAGGCTGGGAGTTCGCAGCTCGCAGGGGCGCGAAGTATATCTTTCTCCCTATGAAGTATTGCTCAGCGGGCAGGGTAAGTTCTTGGCGGAATTGGGTCATCAGCAATTAGTCAGTGCTGAAAACAATGCGCCCAATCCATATACCTTGAATCAAAACGGCTTTAGAGAGCAATATCTAATCTTGGCAGAAGAGCTGTGGGACATGGGGATATTCCCCGGATATATCGATGATATCTCTTTTGATGTTGCCGCTCTAAACGATGTGTATCCAATGACAAACCATCAAATCCGTTTCAAGCATACTCAGCAGAATAGCCTCAGCGATGTTTTTGAACAGGGAGATTATGAAGGGGCATATTTTGCAGAAGGATATCAAGTCCAAATGGGGTGGAATACCCACGATTTTCAAACGCCCTTCCTCTGGGACGGATATTCAAACATTCTTGTGGATGTCTTTTCAGATCACCATGCAAACATCAACATGAGCGCATCGGTGTATCATAGCGAGACTTCATTTAATAGCACCTTGAGGTCTCAAGCTTCCAGTTTACGCGCATATGATGAAGAACTCGGAATTACCGTTGCAAAACGAGCTAATCTTAGACTCGGCATACGTGCATCAAATATTGTTGATCTGGCAGCAGTCGGCTTTCAGGGTTCCATTGATCCCGTGGTGGGCAGTCAGGCCGTTTACACTCTGCAAGTGCTCAACCTTAGTCGAGAGGAAATCACGGAGTATTCTGTGCTCCTCCTTGATGAAGATGAAAACCAGTTGGCAAGCGTTGCCGGAACTCCTTTAGCACCGTTACAGACGAAGCTCATGGGCATCCCTTGGATTCCGGAGATTGCTGGTGAGACAAAGATATTTGCGCGCATCGTGATGCAAGGTGATGATAATCCGGATAACAACGATAGTCAAATGCTGAACATTGCTGTCTTTGCCGAGGGGGTGGAAATCAGTCATATTGGAAGTGGGGAAAGGCTAAACCTTCCAACAGATCCGCCTTCGCCTTATGCGACATCTACAAGGACTTTCCGTGAGCAATATTTGTTCACCATGGATGATCTCTATGAGATGGGTGCAGCACCGGGAGAGATCCGGGCTATCTCCTTTGGCGTCACAAGCATAGATGATGTCTATGCTATGCAGAACTATAGGATTCGTATTAAGACCACAGAGCAGGATTCTTTGGGATATATGTATGAGACTGGTGCATATACTCAAGTATATCAAAGAGATAGTTTCATGCCGGTTGTGGGCATCAATATGCACTATTTTGAAGAGCCCTTCTTGTGGAATGGCTGGGACAATCTGTTAGTGGATATCGTCGTGGATGACAACAATGCATCCGGTAGCAATGCAGTAGTATATCACTCTTTTAGACCTTATAATGCCAGCCTCAGCTATCAAGGCAGTGCGGGCTCGGGAGTCAATGCGAGCTCCGGCACTCCGAGCACGAAAAGACCCAATACGATCTGGCATATTATCAGTGAACAATTGGGCTCGATTGAGGGCTTGGTCAGTGCAAACGGCGAGCCTCTCGAGGGCGTGGAAATCAGCCTGGATGGAACTGATCTGCAAGCCACAACCGGAACTGACGGGTATTTCAGATTACCTTGGGTGCCGGTTGGGGAATATGTCATTAAAGGCTTTAAAGAGTCACACGCAGAGTATTCCAAAAGCATCAGTGTGGGGCATAAAGACAAGCTGTTCCTTGAAATAGATATGCCTCTGCTTCCCAAGGCTTTTGTAAGCGGCAGAGTGCTGGGCAGCGACAGACCCGATGGTCTGGCAGGTGCGAGAGTCAACCTTGAAGGCTCTGCAAACTATGCTGTCTTTAGCGGCATAGATGGTAACTTCAGCATAGAAGTCTTTGCTGATCAAGAATATGAGCTGTATATCCACGCAGACAGATATATCTCTTATGCGGATCTTATCGAAGTGGGGCTGGAGGATATCCAGTTAGGCAACATCGTTCTAAACGAGATCGCCTTCCCTGCTTCAAATCTCACAGCTGAGATCAATCCGCGATATGATGGAGTTACCCTTGATTGGGATGCGCCTACTATAGGTGGCGATGTAGTTGCGGAGAGTATTGTAGGCAGTAAGAATTCGCGTGAATCCAAAGCTCCGGCTGTGACCGATAGTCGCAGTCTTGTCGGCTATGATATCTGGCGCCTGAGTAGCGGAGATGAGGAGAATCCGCGAGAGTGGGACTTGATAACCCCCGAAACAGTTGAGGAAACTGCTTTCGTCGATGACGATTGGCTTGACTTGCCGGACGGTAGTTATCTCTGGGCACTCAAGGTTGTCTATGATGCAGAGATAGTCTCAGAGCCCGTATTCTCCAATGAACTTATTAAATCCAATACCGATGGCTTGCTGGCAGGTTTTGTTCTTGATAGCCAGACCGAGTTGCCCATCGCCGGTGCGCAGATTAGCATCGACGGTGAATTTGCAACGGAAAGTGAAACTGATGGTTCCTATAGCATAGAAGTGGTGCCCGGCCCGCATGTGGTCAGCGTGACGCACACATATTTCCATGCTACTCAGGCACAGGAGTTTGTCATTCGGCCTTCTGAAACCACGAACTTGTCTATCATGATGCAGTCCTTGCCGAGAGTAGAAGTCTCGGGAACAATCCTCGCAAGCGATACCGGAGAAGGGCTTGAGGGAGCTATTTTGAGCTTCCTTGGCTTCATGGATTATGAGGTTCAGACAGCAGCAAATGGCCGCTTTGCACTTGATGTGTATGCCGGCAAAGATTATAGTTATACGATTATGAAAGATGGCTACGTGAGTGTTGCAAATAGCATTTCTGTGGCAGATGTTGATCTTGATATGGGTGAGATTACCCTCTATGAGATCGCCTATCCGCCCTCAATTTTCATTGCAACAGTTAATCAGTATTACACTGCAGTCAATCTCGGCTGGGATGCTCCGGCAATTCGCGGACTTTCCGGCTATCAATTGTGGCGTTTCTCCGAGGGACTTGAAGACGATGAAGACAATTGGACTCTGCTAAATGATGAGCCGATAACCGCCACGGAATTCGTCGATGAAAGCTGGGCTACTCTTGATGACGGCAGCTTTGGCTGGGCGGTGAAAGCAATATATCCCGCCGGAGTGATCTCGGATGCGATCTTCTCTAATATGTTGAGCAAATCCAATTCCGACGGCATACTTTCAGGCACAATCTTAGATGATGAAACAGACTTGCCCATCGCCGGTGTGACCATCACAATCGATGAAGAGTATAGCACAACCAGCGATCAAACCGGAAGATATGTTATCAGCCTGTCTCCCGGACCTCACAGCTTTAGCGCAACACATATATATTATGAAGAGTTTGAAGAGCCCGGTGTCGTGGTATTCCCGGATCAGACAACTGTCCTCGATCTTGCTATGCAGTCATTGCCTAAGATTCTCGTCAGCGGCAGTGTGAGCGGAACGGATACCGATGGCGGTCTTGCCGGCGCAGTTGTCAGCATCACAGGCTTTGCAGATTACGAACTGGAGACCAATGCCGATGGTGGCTTTGCTGTGCAGGTCTTTGCCGATAAACAATATGCCTATACGATCAGCAAAGATGGCTATGAGTCTGCGGGCGGCACTTTCCATGCTCAAAACACAGCTCTTGATCTCGGACACTTCGTCCTTACAGAGATTGCCTATATGCCCTCAGGTCTTGCGGCAGTTATCAATGATAGTTACACGGCTGTGGAACTCACTTGGGACGCACCGCAAATACGCGGCCTCGAAGGCTATCAAGTTTGGCGCATGAAGGAAGGTGATCGTGCCACTGAAGATGAGTGGAGTTTGCTCACGCCGGAACTTGTTGTCAGCTCTATCTTTGAGGATAACGTTTGGACAGAATTGCCTGATGGAGATTACCTCTGGGCTGTCAGAGCCATCTATACTGCGGGCGTGGTTTCCGAGCCTATATTCTCTAATGAATTGTATAAATCTAATGCCGATGGATTGCTTGCCGGCTTAATCTTAGACGAAGCAGACAATAGCCCGATTGTCGATGCAACTATTACAGTTGACGGCGAACATATTGCTGTTTCGGATGAGGTTGGTGCATATCGCATTAGCTTGGCACCAGGTCCTCACACAGTAGTCGTAAGTCACACTTATTACGAGGATAGCGATGAGCTTGGCTTCGTGGTCTATCCTGACCAGCCTACCAATCTCAATATCGAGCTTGAGAGCCTGCCGAGAGTCTTGGTCAGCGGAATAGTTCTTGCCAGCGACACAGGCGAAGGTCTTGGAGGAGTTGACATATCTGTCACAGGCTTCATGGATTACAGCCTCCAAACCGCAACAGACGGAAGCTTCAGCATTCTTGCCTACGCCGGATACACCTATAGCTTCACACTCAGCAAAGCAGGCTACGAGAGCTACAGTAGCGAACTTGCAGTGGGAGACCAGCCTTTGAACTTAGGCGAGATCACTCTCTATGAAACTGCTTATCAGCCCTCGGAGCTCGTTGCATCAGTCAATGAAAGCTACACAGCGGTAGGCCTGACATGGAACGCCCCTGCAATTCGCGGACTGGAATCCTATCAAGTCTGGCGCATGACAGCAGCAGATAAAGCCTTGGGCGAAGAACACTGGGATTGGATTGGCATTGCTAATAACGACCAGACCAGCTACATCGATGAAGACTGGCAAATACTCGAAGACGGTGACTACCTCTGGGCAATCAAAGCCATCTACACAGCAGGCGTCACTGCAGAACCCATCTTCTCGAATACACTCACCAAATCCGGTACCAACGGACTGCTTGCCGGTTTCATCCTCGACGAAGCAGACAATAGCCCGATTGTCGGCGCAATCATCACAGTTGATGATGAATTCACCACAGTCTCAGACAACACGGGTGCATATAGCCTCAGCCTC
>Ga0172382_10000604_pt1 | contig 67393 bp, 56 predicted proteins | sample Leawel138RmetaG_FD_122245 | JGI IMG/M metagenome (GOLD analysis project Ga0172382, IMG submission 122245) | Leachate microbial communities from a municipal landfill in Southern Ontario, Canada - Leachate well 138R metaG | ecosystem: Engineered > Solid waste > Landfill > Unclassified | place...
GCTGCTGGCCGAGCAAGACGAGCAGTGGTTGACGGCCAAGGTCTACCTCACCATGAACAACTGATTAAACCTCGCTCCGATGAGTCTGGAAACGACAATTTACAGAAAAAGGGTTGCACTATCGCATACGGAACTTCAAAGAGCCACCTGACAAAAGTTTCAGTGCGGTTCGGTCAAGCTGAGCGTTGGCATCCACAACGGGGAAGTAAGCGCTGCCGCCGTGCGATCAGTGCGCCTGCCCTGCTGACCGCGCTCGCCGCTGGCCATCCCAGAGCATGAGCACGCCCAGCAGCGCAAGCGCAACCAGCAGGACCAGACCAGGCACATAGCCACGCGCGGGCGTCCACAACAAGCCGACAAGCAGAGGCGTGGCCGCGCGCGCCAGCGCCAGCGGAACGCCGATGGCGCCGTTCAGTGCACCCACATGGGCCACGCTGACGTATCGCGCCATGACCGTGCCGCGAACGATGGTCAGCATGCCGTTGCCCACGCCGTAGAGCAGTGCAAAGACCAGCGCCGCGATCCACTGGCCGCTGCCGGCCAAAAGCGCCAGCAGCGCCAGCGGAATCAACGCGGGTGCCCAGTGATTGGTGGCGTCCACGTCCAACCACTTGTCTCCGGCGTAGAGCAGGATGCGGCCCAGCACCTGCAGCACGCCTATGCTGGCGGGCAGCGCGATGGCCCAGCCGGGGGGCAACCCGCTCTCGCGCAGCAGGCTGACCAGATGCGGCGGCACCGCGGCGGTCACGCCAAGCAGCAGGACCATGAACGCACCCAGCCGCCAGAACACCGGGCTGGCCAGATGCGCTTTCAGCGCAGCGCCCGTCTCCGCGTCGGGCGCGTCCGCCTGCAAAGCTTCCGGTGGCGGTGGCGCGTCGCGCAGCAGCCACCAATGCAGCGGCGCGCACACTGACAGGTTGATTGCAGCCAGTGCCCCTGACGCGATGCGCCAGTCCCAGTGCCGGATCAACCAGTCGGTGAACGGGATGAACACCGTGCTGGCCAGGCCGCCGAGAAAGGTGATGACGATGATCACGTCGCGGTAGCTGCCGGGGAACCGGCGGGTCACGACTGCGAATGCCGGCGTGTACAAGGTGGCGGCCATGGCCGCTCCGATCGCGGCCCAGGCCAGGTAAACCCTGCTGCCGAGTGAACCAGCCCATGCCCGATCAGCGCGACGCCCGCGAGCACCGAGCCGCCGGTCATCAGCACGCGCTCGTGCCCGGCGTCTATCCAGCGGCCCACGCGAAACGCAAGCAGCCCCTCCACCAGCAGCGCGAGGCTGAACCCCAGCGAGGTCTGGGCCCGGCTCATTTCCAGCGCGACCTCGACCGGGTCCAGGAATACGGCAAACGAGTACAGCAGGCTGCCCCAGGCGATCAGCTGCACCAGTGACAGGCCCAGAACCAGGGTGCGCCGGCCGGGCTGGCGCCCGGTTGCGGGTGTTTGGTCCGGATTCATGAAGGTCATGGTGGAACAGACCGCAGGCTGCTTCCCCTGCTGCCGACCAGCCCGCAAGCCGCAACCCCAACCGGGCGCGCCCACAGTACCCCTGCGGCCATCGTGGCGCGCAGGCCACGAGCCAGGGCCCCGGAACCTGCCACGCGCAGCGCATCCGCCCGATGGGGCAGGCACGAGCCGCTGGCAGCCCACCGGTACGGCAGCAGGCAAACACGCATGGCTTTCAGCAGCGTATTGTCGACGCAAAGGCCGCTTTGGCTGCGCTCGCTGATGTGCAGCGTCGCAACGAATCCGGGGCCCGCAGAGCACGGCGCGCGTGGCACGGCCAGCGCATGCGGCCGCTGCCACGGAACCGCTGCGCCTGGCGCGCCGGGATTCAGCCCTGGGGCTTGCTGCATCATGTGCACGGGGATTTGGCTCTCGGCTGCTTGCGTTTGGCGGCATGCTGCCGGGTTTTGGTTACCATCACCCATGGAGTGCGGATCCGCCATTGTTCAGCAGCGCCTCCAGTTCCGCGCTTTTGGCGCAGCCATCACAGGAGTATTTCCATGCAGGCCATCAACGTGCCAGTGGACGAATTCATCACCCCCGATCCAGTCACGGCCAGCGAGGACATGGACACCGACGAGCTGCGCGAGCTGATGCAGCGCCATGACATCCGCCACCTGCCGGTGATGCGCGGCGATGCCGTGGTGGGTCTGATCAGCGACCGCGACGTGCGCCTGGTCTCGGGCCTGACCGTGGCTGAGAAGCTGCAGGTGCGCGCAGGCGACATCATGCGCACCGAGCCGCTGTCCGTGCCTGCCACAACGCCGCTTGCGGAGGTGGCCGAGATCATGGCCAGGCAAAAGATCGGCAGCGTGATTGTCACCGGCGCCGAGGGCCGGCTGGCCGGCATTTTCACAGCTACCGACGCGCTGAACGCACTGGTCGAGATTGCCCGCGGCTCGGGAACGCGCTGGACGCACGCCGGATAAGGTGCCCGCATCCGCTGCCGGGCGCCCGCTTTGCAGCACGGACGGTGCGAAGCGGAACTGGCCCCAGTCGCCCGGGATCGGTCCGCTGCCTGGGCGATCCGGAGCCACCGGACCAAGCTACCCGCGGAAGCCTTCAGGTGCCGCGACGTCGCCACATTGCGCGCGGTGGCGCAGCGCGTGGTCCATGACCACCAGCGCCAGCAGCGCCTCGGCAATGGGCGTTGCGCGCAGGCCGACGCAGGGATCGTGGCGGCCCTTGGTGATGAGTTCGACGGCCTGGCCGGCGGTATCCACCGACTGCCTGGGAACCAGGATGGAGCTGGTCGGCTTGATGGCAATCGCCACCTCCAGGTCCTGCCCCGTGCTGATTCCGCCCAGCGTGCCGCCGTCGTGGTTGCTGGCAAAGCTGCCCAGCGGGTCGGCACGCAGCGAATCGCCGTGCTCGCTGCCCTTTTGCGCGACGCTGGCAAAGCCGTCGCCGATTTCAACGCCCTTGACCGCGTTCAGTCCCATGAGCGCGTGCGCAATGTCGGCATCCAGCTTGTCGTACAGCGGCTCGCCCAGGCCCACCGGCATGCGCCGCGCCGTGATGCGGATGCGCGCGCCGCAGGAGTCGCCAGCCTTGCGCAGCGCGCGGATGTAGTCCTCGATGGCGCTCACGTCCGCCACCGGCGCAAAAAACGGATTGTTGGGCACGTGCTCCCAGCTCTCGAAGTCGACCGCCAGCTCGCCCACGTGCGTCATGCATCCGGCAAAGGTGGTGCCGTATCTGTGCTGCAGCCATTTCTTGGCCACGGCAGCGGCGGCGACGGTGGGCGCGGTCAGCCGTGCTGAAGACCGCCCGCCGCCCCGCGGGTCGCGCAGGCCGTATTTGCGCCAGTACGTGTAATCGGCGTGGCCGGGGCGGAACGTCTGCGCAATGTCGCTGTAGTCCTTGCTGCGCTGGTCCTCGTTGTAGATGATCAGGCAGATGGGCGTGCCGGTGGTCTTGCCCTGGTACACGCCCGAGAGGATCTGCACGCGGTCGGCCTCCTTGCGCTGGGTGACGAACTTGCTCGAGCCAGGCCGGCGCCGGTCCAGGTCGGGCTGGATGTCATCCTCGCCCAGGTTCAGGCCGGGTGGGCAGCCATCGATGACGCAGCCTATGGCCGGCCCGTGCGACTCGCCAAAATTGGTCACGGCAAAGAGCTTGCCCAGCGTATTTCCACTCATGAGACGATTATTCCAGACATTGGCGGCGCGTTTCCCCCTGCCCCGCCGCGTACCCGATTTGCCGTCAGTATGATGGCAGTTTGCCCAGAACCCCACAACCCGCAGCAAGGAGACCCTATGGCCGGCTATTCCGACCCGGGCTTTGACACCCTGTCCGTGCACGCAGGCGCGCAGCCGGACCCAGTCACCGGCGCACGCTCCACTCCGATTTACCTCACGACCTCGTTCAACTTCGGCTCCAGCGAGCGCGCGGCCAGGCTGTTCAACTACGAGAGCTCGGGGCACATCTACTCGCGCCTGAGCAATCCCACCAACGCGGTGCTCGAGCAGCGCATGGCGGCGCTGGAAGGCGGGGTCAGCGGCATTGCCACCGCCAGCGGCGAGGCGGCGCTGCACCTGGCCATTGCCACGCTCATGGGCGCGGGCAGCCACATCGTCGCCAGCTCGGCGATCTACGGCGGCAGCCAGAACCTGCTCAACTACACGCTGCGCCGCTTTGGCATAGAAACCACCTTCGTGCATCCCACCCGGCTCGACGAGTGGAAGGCAGCGATCCGGCCCAACACGCGGCTGCTGTTTGGCGAATCGGTGGGCAACCCGGGCCTTGACGTGCTGGATATCCCCGCCGTGGCCGAGATCGGGCACGCAGCCGGCCTGCCGCTGCTGGTGGACAACACATTCACCACGCCCTACATCGTGCGGCCCATAGAGCATGGCGCCGCGCTGGTCTACCACGCTGCCACCAAGTTCCTCAGCGGCCACGGCAGCGTCATGGGCGGCGTGCTGGTCGATGGCGGCAGCTTCGACTGGGACCGGTCGGGCCGGTTCCCGGAGCTGACCGAACCCTACGATGGCTTTCACGACATGGTCTTCACCGACGAGAGCACCGTGGGCGCGTTCTCGCTGCGCGCGCGGCGCGAGGGCCTGCGCGATTTTGGCGCCTGCCTGAGCCCGCACAGCGCCTGGCTCATCCTGCAGGGCGTGGAAACGCTGTCGGCGCGCATGGACCGGCATCTTGCCAACGCCGAAAAGGTGGTCTGGTTCCTGGCCGAGCACCCGTTTGTCGACGAGGTGCGTCACCCGCTGCTGGGCGCGCACCCCAGCCACGCCACCGCCGAGCGGCTGCTGAAGTTCGGCGCCAGGGGCGCCGGCGCCGTGTTCAGCTTTGGCATCAGGGGCTCGCGCGCGCAGGGCAAGGTGTTCATCGACAAGCTGCAGATCTTCAGCCATCTGGCCAATGTGGGCGACAGCCGCAGCCTGGTTATCCACCCGGCCAGCACCACGCACTTTCGCATGAGCGACGAGGCGCTGGCGCAGGCCGGCATCGGCCCGGGCACGATCCGGCTGTCCATAGGGCTGGAGGATGCGGACGACCTGATCGATGACCTGAAGCGCGCGCTCAAGGCCGCCGAGAAAGCAGGAGCCTGACATGTACCTCTCCGTTCAAGGCCACAAGCTCTATGCCTACAGCGGCGGCCATGCGTTTGACGCCGCCAAGCCCACGCTGGTGTTTGTCCACGGCGTCCTCAACGACCACAGCGTCTGGGTGCTGCAGAGCCGGCACTTTGCCTACAACGGCTGGAACGTGCTGGCCATCGACCTGCCGGGCCAGGGCAAGAGCGCGGGCGCGCCGCCCGAATCGGTGGAACAGGCGGCAGACACGGTGCTGGCGCTGCTGGATGCCGTGGGCGCGAAGCAGGCAGCGCTGGTGGGCCACAGCTTTGGCTCGCTCATTGCCATGGAGGCCGCAGCCCGCGCGCCGCAGCGCGTCAGCCACCTGGCGCTGCTGGGCACCGCGTTTCCCATGAAGGTGGCGCCGGCGCTGCTGGACGCTTCACTGCACGAGCCCGAGAAGGCCATCCACATGGTCAACGTGTTCTCGCACAGCACGCTGTGCCCGCCGCCATCTGCACTGGGCCCCGGCACCTGGGTATACGGTGCATCGCGCGCGCTCATGCGGCGCGTGCTGGCGAGCAACCGGCAGACCAACGTCTTCCACGTCGGGTTCAAGGCCTGCGACGGCTACGCTGGCGGCGAGCAGGCGCTGGCCGGGCTGGACTGCCCCGTGCTGTTCATCGTCGGCCGTCACGACCGCATGACGCCGCCGCGGTCGGCGCGCGCGCTGGCGCAGCATGCCGCACAGGGCCGGGTCGTCGAGGTCGACGGCGGCCACGCCATGATGCTGGAAGCGCCGGATGAGGTGCTGCTGGCGCTGCGCGATTTTCTTGGCGTGCCAGGCCAGGCCGCCGGCTGATCGGGCCGCAGCAGCGGCGACGCGCTGCGCCGCAGGCGTTCATCCGCGGCTCTTGGGGAGCGCCTCGGCCAGCATCGTCTCGCCCACGCGCTGCGCCTGCCACCAGGCGGCCAGCGCCGGGCCGGGCTGCAGCAGGAAGCGGTCCAGCAGCGGGCGCATGCGCTGGCGCGCCGGATCGATGAGCAGCACGTGGCGCGGCTCTTCGTTTTCGCGCCGCGTGGTGAGCTCGCCGACCCAGTCCATGTCGCGCAGCTCTTCGATGATGGGGCGCAGCTGCAGCGCGTCAACGCCCAGCTGTTGCGTCAGTTGCGGCAGCGTCAGTCCGGCCCGCTCGCCGCCGCGCGTCGCCTCCAGCGCATGCAGCAGCTCCACCGCCAGCTCCAGCTGCCAGCCGGGGTTGCCGCCCAGCCGCGAGACGCCGCCAATCAGCGTGGGCAGGTACGCGGCGATCACCGCGCCAAACAGCACGATCAGCCACGACACGTAGATCCACAGCAGCAGCAGCGGCACCGCGGCAAAGGTGCCGTAGACGTTGGCGTACGTTTGCACGCGCGCCAGATAGATGCCCACGCCCCAGCGCGCCAGCCCCAGCGCGATGCTGACGAAAACGGCGCCAGCCAGCGCATGGCGCCACCGCACCGGCGTGTTGGGGACGAAGCGGTAGAGCAGCGTCAGCCCGGCGCTCAGCAGCGCAAACTGCAGCACGGCCAGCCCGAAGTCGGTGCTGTCGGCCAGGCCACCGGGAAGCCAGCCCTGTGACATGGTCACCGCGTAAGACGTGATGGCGATGCTGGCGCCCAGGATGAGCGGCCCCAGCGTCAGCGCGGCCCAGTACACCAGCACGCGCTGCGCCAGCGGGCGCTTGTCGCTGGCGCGCCAGATCTGGTTCAGCGTCTTGTCTATGGTCAGGACCAGCGACAGCGCGGTGACGGTGAGGCCGGCGATGCCGAGCAGCCCGAGCTGGCTGGCCTTGCTGGCAAACTGCGTCAGGTAGCTCATGACGTTGCCTGCAATGCTGGGCGGAATCAGGCCTTCCAGCAGCCAGTCCTGCAGCGCGCCCTCGACCTCGTCGAAAATGGGGAACAGCGTAAACACCGAGAGCACCACCGTGAACAGCGGCACCAGCGCCAGCACGGTCGTGTAAGTCAAAGAGCTGGCCGTCAGCGCGAGCCGGTCCTCGATCAGGCGCTGCCACAGCGTGGCGGCCGTCTCCAGGATGGGAAAATCGGTCTTGCTGCGTGCCAGTTCACTGGCCCGGTTCTTGATCGTTTCCAGCTTCATTTTCTTATCATGCCACGTGTCCTTCCCGCGCTTCCGTCCGACGCCGTCCGGCGCACGCGATGGCTTGCGCTTGTCAGCGCCGGCGCGCTGGTGCTGCTGTGCCTGCTCTGGGAGCTGTGGCTGGCGCCGCTGCGTCCGGGCGGCTCCTGGCTCGCGCTGAAGGCGCTGCCGCTGCTGCTGGCGCTGCCCGGACTGTGGCGCTACCGCCTGTTCACGTACCGCTGGACCTGCCTGTTGCTGTGGCTCTACGTCACCGAAGGACTGGTGCGCGCCACCAGCGAGCCGGCTCCGGGGGCACTGCTGGCGTGGCTGGAAGTGGCGCTGGCGCTGCTGCTCTTTGGCGCCTGCGTGGCGCATATCCGGTACCGGCAGCGCGCGGGCCAAACCCTGAAGGCACAAGAGACATGACCCTGGAATCCCCCGCCAGCCTGCTGGCGCAACTTGCCCGGATCGCAGGCACCGGCCACGTGCTTGCAGATGGCGACTTGGCCGCCTGGGAGGTGGACTGGCGCCAGCGCACGCGCGGCCGCGCGCTGGCCGTGGTGCTGCCGGCCGATACGGAGCAGGTTGCGGCCGTGGTGCGCGCCTGCGGCCAGGCCGGCACGGCCATCGTCCCGCAAGGCGGCAACACCGGGTTGGCGCTGGGCTCCACCCCCGACGCCACCGCCACGCAGGTCGTCCTCAGCACGCGCCGGCTCAACCGGATACGCGAGCTGGACCCGGCCAACGCCACGCTGACGGCTGAAGCAGGCTGCATCCTGCAACAGGTGCAGGAGCACGCCGCTGCTGCCGGCTTCCTGTTCCCGCTCAGCCTCGCGGCCAAGGGCAGCTGCACGCTGGGCGGCAACCTGGCAACCAACGCGGGCGGCACGCAGGTCCTGCACTACGGCAACACGCGCCAGCTCTGCCTCGGGCTGGAAGTGGTCACGGCGCAGGGCGAGATCTGGAACGGCCTCTCCGGACTGCGCAAGGACAACACCGGCTACGCGCTGCGCGAGCTGCTCATAGGCAGTGAAGGGACGCTGGGCGTCATCACCGCCGCCACCATGAAGCTGGAGCCCATGCCGGCGGCGCGCCTGGCGGCATGGGCCGCCGTGCCATCATTGCAGGCGGCGGTTGATTTGCTGCACCTGGCGCGCCAGCAGCTCGGGCCGGCGCTGACAGGCTTTGAAGCCATGAACCAGTTTGCACTTGGCCTGGTCGCCAGGCACCACCCGCAGCTGCGCATCCCCCTGCTGGGCGAGACGCCATGGTACGTGCTGCTGGAAAACTCCGACCATGAAAGCGAAGAACACGCCATGGCCCGCTTCCAGGCGCTGCTGGAGCTGGCGCTGGAGCACGGGCATGTTGCAAACGTGGCGCTGCCCGAGAACCTGCAGCAATCGGCGCAATTGTGGGAAGTGCGCGAGAGCATCAGTTTGGCGCAGGCGCGCGAGGGCCTGAACATCAAGCACGACATCAGCGTACCCATCTCGCGCATCCCGGCGTTCGTGGCTGAAACCGATGCCCGGCTGCAGCAGGCCGTCCCCGGCATCCGCATGGTCAACTTTGGGCACCTGGGCGACGGCAACCTGCACTACAACGTGCAGGCGCCCGAGGGCGCCGACGGCCCCGCCTTCCTGCGCGAGCAGGAAGCACGCGTCAACACGCTCGTCTTCGACGCGGTTGCCCGCTGCGGCGGCTCGATCAGCGCCGAGCACGGCATAGGCAGCTTCAAGGCAGCAGCGCTGCCCCGCTACAAGTCGGCGGTGGCGCTGGCGCTGATGCGCCGGATCAAGCAGGCGCTGGATCCGGCAGGCGTCATGAATCCGGGACGCATCCTGCAGGTGGATGATCAGTCGACCAGCGCCGAGTAGACCAGCTGCCGGAGCTGGGTGCGCAGGGGCCAGGTGCTCGATGGAAGCAGTTGCGTCATGAAGATGCAGGTGATTTCTTCGCTGGGATCGACCCAGAACGCCGTACTGGCCGCGCCGCCCCAGTTGTATTCGCCGGGCGAACCCGGCGTCATGGCCGTGATCGGGTCGATGAGGATGCCAAAGCCCAGGCCAAAGCCCTGGCCTTCAAACCGCGTCTCGGCAAACAGCGGGATGCCGAACTGCTCCAGGTCCTGACCGCCGGGCAGCGTGTTGGCGGTCATGTAGCGCACGGTGCGGCTGCCCAGCAGGCGCTGGCCGTCCAGCTCGCCGCCGCGCAGCAGCATCTGCGTGAAGCGGTGGTAGTCCTCGGTGGTCGACAGCAGGCCGCCGCCACCCGAGAGAAAGGTCACCTCGCCGCGCGCGGCGTCGCCAAACTCGTCGTTGCGCGTGGCCTTGCCCTGTTCGTTGGGGATGTAGAGTGCGCCCAGGCGGTCGCCCAGGTCGTCGCGCACGACAAACGACGTATCGACCATGCCCAGCGGGTCAAAGATGCGTTCCTGGAAGAACTCGTCCAGGCTCTGGCCGGAGACCACCTCGATGAGACGGCCGAGCACGTCGGTGGCGACCGAGTAGTTCCAGCTGCTGCCCGGGTCAAAGCGCAGCGGCAGCCGCGCCCAGTCATCCGCACACTGCGCCAGCGTGTGGCCCTTGGGCGCGGCCCACTCGTAGCCTGCATTGCGGTAGATTTCGTCCTGCACGTGGACGTGGTGAAAGCCGTAGGTCATGCCCGACGTGTGGTTGAGCAGGTTCCAGATCCGTATCGGCTCGGTTGCCGGCCGCGTAACCGGCTTGAGCGCCGGCCCGCCCGCATACACGCGCATGTCGGCAAACGCCGGCAGGTAGTCGGCCAACGGGTCGGTCAGCTCGAAGCGCCCTTCCTCGTACAGCATCATCGCGGCGACGGAGGTGACCGGCTTGGTCATGGAATAGATGCGAAAGACCGTGTCGTCTTCCACGGGCAGCTGGTTCTCCACGTCGCGCCAGCCATGATTCTCGTGATAGACCACCTCGCCGCGGCGCGTCACGCGCACCTGCCAGCCCGGCAGGCGGCCATCGTCGACGTACGCTGAAAAATGCCGCTTGATCTGCGCCAGGCGGTCTTGGTCAAATCCAGCCAATGCCATGAATCGATTCTCCTGAGTCTGTGTGGCCCGCGCAAAAATGCGCCACGCTTGTACGCAAACGCGCGTCAAAACGCATCCACATGCGCCAATGTAACACCGGCTGCGCGTGCGGGCCCGACCTTGCGGCATGGACGCCGCGCCGCCAAGCGCGCGGCCTGGTCCGCTGCGTTAAGCTTGCGTATTGTGTCTGACACAGCCCGCCGCCGTATCGCCCACCTGGACATGGACGCGTTCTACGCATCCGTCGAGCACCTGCGCTACCCGCAGCTGCGCGGATTGCCCATGGCCATAGGCGCCGGGCACGGACTGCTGCAGGCGCGGCTTGCGCATTTGCGCCGCATGCAGCCCGAGCGGCGCTGGGATGCGGCAGACCGGGCTCATATTCCGGTGGACATGTTTCCGCGCCTGTCCGATTATGTGGGGCGCGGCGTCATCACCACGGCAACCTACGAAGCGCGCGCCTTTGGCATAGGCTCGGCCATGGGCTTGATGAAGGCGGCGCGGCTTTGCCCGCAAGCCATCCTGCTGCCGGCCGACTTTCCCGAATACCGCAGGCACTCGCAGGCGTTCAAGCAGGTCATACGGCAGCACGTGCCCGTGATGGAGAACCGCGGCATAGACGAGGTCTACCTGGACTTCACCACGGCGCCCGACGGCGAGCTGGAGGGCGGGCGCGTCCTGGCCAGGCGCCTGCAGGAGCAGATCCACCGCGCCACGGGCCTGACCTGCTCCATAGGGATCGCGCCCAACAAGCTCATCGCCAAGATGGCCAGCGAGTTCAACAAACCGCGCGGCATCAGCGTGGTCCTGGCGGGCGAGCTGCAGGCGCGCATCTGGCCGCTGCCGTGCAGCAAGATTGGCGGCGTCGGGCCCAAGACCGACGCGCGCCTGAAGGCGCACGGGATTGCCACCATCGCCCAGCTGGCCGCGTGCAGCAGGGACTGGCTGATGCGCGAGTTTGGCGAGAGCCACGGCGCCTGGATGCACGATGCGGCCTGGGGCCGCGACCAGCGCCCCGTGGCCACCCGCAGCGAGCCGGTCAGCCTGAGCCGCGAAACCACGTTTGAACGCGACCTGCACGCGGCAACCGACCGGGCCGAGCTGTCGGCCATTTTCACGAAACTGGTCGAGCAGCTGGCCGCCGACTTGCAGCGCAAGGGCTACGTGGGCCGTACCGTGGGCGTGAAGCTGCGTTTTGATGATTTCCGCATCCAGACGCGGGCGCAGACCATGGCCTTCTACACCAACGATGCCGTGCACATCCGCCAGGTCGCCGGGCGTTGCCTCGCGCGCGTGGACCTGTCACGCAGCCTGCGCCTGCTGGGGGTTCGCATGGGCTCGCTGCAACGCCAGGAGGCACAGGCTGCAGCACCGGCACCTGCCGCACCACAAACGCTGCCACTCTTCCCGGGCGAGCCGCGCTGGAACGCAAGCACGGCGGCGCCGGACAACTAAAAGCCAGCGCGCCGGCGCCCGACAGACTCTGGCCCGTCTTGCCAAGGAGCCCCGTGCAACGGGTAGAATGGCGCACTTCACAACATCCTGCCTCAATGGCATGCCACCGGTGCGCGGACGCCGCCCAATGATCGCGCCAGCGCCGGCACCCGGGAAATCCACGGCCGCCCAGACACCTGGGCGCCGCCGGATCGACCTCCTCCCCCGACTCCCCGCCTGAAACGCCGCGGCCGGTTGCCCGGACGCTTGTTGCCCATGGATTTCGTAATCAATCAGTTTGCCCACCAGTTTCAGCTGCCGCTGCAAAGCCCGGTCCTGATTTTTTCGCTGATCCTGTTCATCATCCTGCTCGCGCCCATCCTGCTGAGCCCGCTCCGGGTTCCGTCCATCGTCGGGCTGATCATGGCGGGCATCCTGATCGGACCGCACGGGCTCAACGTGCTGGAGCAGAGCCTTTTTGTCGATGTCTTTTCGACCATCGGCCTGCTTTACATCATGTTCCTGGCCGGCTTGGACCTCAACCTGATCGAATTCAAGGCCAACCGCAACAAGAGCTATGTGTTTGGTGCGTTCACGTTCCTGATCCCGCTCAGCCTCGGCTTTCCGGTCTGCTACTACCTGCTGGACATGGACGTCTACGCCAGCTTCCTGGTGGCGTCCATTTTTGCCACGCATACGCTGGTCACGTACCCGACCGTGAGCAAGTACGGCATCACCAAGGACCCCAGCGTCGCGATCACCGTGGGCGGGACCATCCTGACCGACACGGCGGTCCTGATCGCGCTGGCGGTCATCCTGGGCTCGCACAGCGGCAGCCTGGATTCGGCGTTCTGGCTGCGGCTGGTTGTCTCGATCGCCCTGTTCTCCGTCTTCCTGTTCGTCGTGGTGCCGCGCTTTGCGCGCTGGTTCTTCCAGAAAATGGAAGACCACAGGCACGCGCACTACATTTTTGTCCTGGCCGTGATGTTTCTGGCGGCCTTCCTGGCCGACATCGCCAGCCTGGAGGGGATCATCGGTGCGTTTGCCGCCGGCCTGGCGCTGAACAAGTTCATCCCCAGCTCGTCCGCGCTGATGAACCGCATCGAGTTCATCGGCAATTCGCTGTTCATCCCGTTCTTTCTCATCAGCGTGGGAATGATCGTTGACGTGCGCGTGCTGTTCAGCGGGTTCACGTCGCTGATGATCGCGCTGGCGCTCACGCTGGTGGCGTTTGCCGGCAAGTACGTGGCCGCGCATGCCACGCAGCTGGTGTTCCGCATGTCCGGGTCGCAGCGGCTGATGATCTTTGGCCTGAGCTCGGCGCACGCAGCCGCGACGCTTGCGGTGATCAAGGTCGGACACAACTTTGGCATCGTCGACGACAGCATCCTGAACGCGGTGGTGGTGATCGTTCTCGTCTCCTGCGTCATCGCGTCGTTTGTCACCGAACACGCAGCCAGACAACTGGGCTTTGACACGGACAAGAACGGCAGGAAGACGGCATCCACCGAGCTGGAAATGGAGCAGATCCTGGTGCCCATCTCCAGCACGACGCCGGTCGTCAACCTGCTGCACCTGGCCATCCTCATCAAGGAGCGGCAGTCGATTCATCCGCTGGCCATCGTCAACGTGGTGCCCAACACGGACGAGGCAGAAGAACAAGTGGCACTGGCCAAGAAGGCCATGAGCGAGCTGAGCGCCGAGATCTCCGGTGCCGACGTGGACCTGAACGTGATGGCGACCATAGATCACAACCCGGCGGTCGGCATCGCCCGGACCGCGCGGGAAATCGCGGCCGACATCATCATCATGAACTGGTCGCAGAAGACCGGCGTGATGCGCAAGATCATCAACAACAGCGTCGACAGCATCCTCTACCACACGAACAAGACGCTGTTCATGTGCAACCTGCAGTTCCCCATCTCCAACCACACCGGGGTTTTCGTGATCCTGCCGCAATTCTCGGAGTTTGAAACGGGATTCAACCTGTCGATTGAAAAAATCGCCCGACTTTCCATCGAGCTCTCGCTGCCGATCACGCTGAACTGCAACGTCAACACCTACAACGCCGTGCAGAAATTCACCAAGGCGCAGGAGCTGACGCTGGACATCAAGTTCCGGGAATTCACGGCGTGGGAAGACTTCTTCATCGTCTTCAGGAAGCTGGGCGAGAAGGACCTGATCATCCTGATGTCGGCGCGCAAGGGCAACATCTCGCACAACATCTACATCGACCAGCTTCCGGAAAAGCTGGAGCGGCACCTGAACAACTTCAGCAAGATCCTGATCTATCCCTGACGGCGCCGCTCAGAACCTGCCGCGCTCGCCGGTCAGCGCTTGTGCAGCAGGATCTTCAGCGCCTTTTGCAGCCGCTCGGACTTGTCAGTGCTGTACCCTGACGCAAGCACGATCTGCACATCCTGCGGCCAGGTTTCGGCTGGAGACGGATCATCCCGCTGCGTCAGCAGCTGCAGCTTGAGCGCGCGTCGCGCGTCGACCTGGTCCGCCGGACTGGGCGCTTCTGCTGCTTCCTCCAGGCGCAGCAGCGCCGTGCCGGCCTGCCCGGGCGTGCCGGTGCCGGTTCCGGCAATCGCCTCGGCCCAGCCGCTGCGGATAGACGGCGTGACGGCTCGGCCGAAGTCGCGGGCGTCGGGCACCTGCCCGGCGTCGCTCTGGCGCCACGCGGACAGCAGCTCGACCAGCGCTTCGCCGTGCGCGCGCGCGGCCAGCTGACGCAGCGCCTGCTGCGCATTCTCTTCCGCCTGCTGCTTGGCTCGCCGTGCCGAATGCCCGATGAAAGGGCCGCGGTGGTCCCGGCCCGGCCCGGCGTCGCGCGGGCGGCGGCTGTCGCCGCGCCGCCGGTCGTCTCGCCGCGGCCTCTCGTCTCTTGCCTTGCGCGGCCGGATGGCGTCCGGCCGGTCGTCGCCGCGGACGGCCAACACGCGTATGGGCTGATCCGCTGGCGTGGGCTCCGACTCGGGTTTCTCGGGCGCGGCCGGCTCGCCCGGGGCAGGCTCGCTGGTGCCGGCAACGCTGGCCGGCGCTGGCTGGTCTGTGGCCACAGGCGCGGCCGGGTCGGCCGTCACGCTTGCGTCGCCGCCCGCGCCCGGATCGGTTGCCACCGGCTGCGCGCGCGTCGCCTGCTCCAGCGCGGCCATGGCGTCGCGAATGCGGGCGGCATCGCCACTGGCGTTGGCCGCCTCCAGGATCCTGGCAGCGGTCAGGACCGCCTGGTCGTGCGCATGGACGGCAGCCTGGTGCCGCTCGCGCTCGGCATCCTTGCGCCGGAACGCATCGTCCAGGGGCTTGCGGAACGCCTCCCACAGTTTTTGCTCGCGCTTGCGGTTCAGCGGCACCGTGCGCGCCTCGGCCTGCCAGCTTGACTGCAAGGCCTTGATGGCGCCAATGCGCAGATCGGGCTCCGCGCCCAGCGCCTGCGCCTGCGCGATCAGCTCCTGGCGCCGCGCGCGGCTGGCCTTTTGTTCCTGCTCCAGCGGCGCGCTGGCGCTGGTCATGGCTTCTTTCCACTGCTGCTGCAATGAGCGGTAGAATTTTTCCGATACATGGCCTGCATCGCGCCAGCGCTGCGAGAACCTGCGCAAGTCCCGGGCCACTTTTTTCCAGTCCGCGCCTGCGCCCCCCGGGTGCGCCGCAGCCCAGTCGCGCAATTGCTGGATGAGCGCACGGCGGTCGCTGGCGTTCTTTTCTTCCTCGGCCCGGACTTGCTCCAGCCACTGCACGACAAAGCCATGCGCGGTGTTGCAGGCCCGGTCAAAACGGCGCCACAGGGCCTGGTTGGGCGCGCCGCCCGTGTCGGCCGTCTTCCATTCCTCGCGCAGCTTGCGCAGCGCATCCTGGAGCTTGCGCCCCGTCAAGACAGGCTCCCATGCGTATCCGGCTTCCAGCGGCATCAGCTCGTCTTGCGCTGCGGGGGCCGCAGCAGCGCCAGGCAGCGGCGTCTCCGCCGCGGCTGGCGTGTCGGCGGCGCGCTGGGCAGCGGCCTCATCCTGTTGGTCTGCGGGCGCAGGCGTTGCATCCACGCTCGCCGGTTCATCCCCGGCAGGTGCTGGCTGCGCTGGCGCGGAGCCTGCCGGCGCCGCGTCGGGCGTGGGGGTCGCAGCCGTCGGCTCGGATGCAAGCGGAGTTGCTGGGGCCTCGCTGGCAGCGAATTCCGGGCTGGCCCCCGCCGCCGCCCCGTGTTCACCATGCAACTTGCGCTTGCGCAGCAGCCCTTCCGCCCGTGCCACCAGCTGTTCACGCGCCTTGTCGGCGCCCCAGCGCTGCCAGCCCTGCAATTCGCCAGCCGAGACCAGCGCCGCGTGCACCCTTGCTTCCAGTGCATCATCGATCCACTGGCCGTGCGCCTTGAGCGTGCGCCGCAGCGCCTGCCTGGCGCTGTTGACGTCCTTGATATTGCCCGCGGCCACTGCATGCTCCAGCAGCTTGGCACCCGCTTGCACGACCTTGGCCGCGGTTTCCCGCCTGGCCTGGTTCTTGTCTTCTTTGGCGCGAGCCGGGCCGGCCGCGGCATCGTCGCCCCGCTGGCGCGCCTTTTGCAGTTGCTCGGCCCATATCTGAACCGGCGGCAACGGTGCCTTGGCGTCCGCGGCGGCCGCCACCGCCTGCTCCAGCGCCGGCACAAAGGCATCCCAGACGGCCTGCAGCTGCTTTTGCGCCGACTCCAGCTGTGGCGCATGGCGCAGGTCCACCGCCGCCCACTGCGGGTCGGACACGATGGCGGAGGCCCGCTCCTGCCAGTCTTTCAAGTCCGTTTCCAGGGCAGGTCGCACATCTGCCGCCTCGTTCCACGCACGCGTCGACAGCAGCTCGATGCGCCGGGTCAGCAGCGTGGCCGCTTCCACCTGCACCATGACCCGCTGCTGCAGGTCCTCGACGGCACGCATGCGCTCGGCCAGGCGCGCGCGCAAGCCAGCCAACGGCTCGCGAGACAGTGGCGCGCCCTCGGCCGCCGCGTCGCGCTCCCACGCCAGTGCGTCCGCTATGTTCAGTCTTTCGGCGTCCAGCAGCCCTTGCGCCTTCTCGCGCCACCGCGCGGTGAGTGCCTCCTGCGCCCGCGTGCGGCGCAGCTCGTCCAGCCTGTCACGCAGGGCCCGCGCCGCCCCCTTGTCCCGGGCAGACAGGTCCTTGTAGACAAGCTGCAGCGTCTCTGCGTCGGGGTTGGTTTGCAGCCAGGCACTCACGCGTTGCACCCGCTGCGCCGAGGTAGTTGCGGAAAAGAGGCCGCCTGTTGCCTCGTCCAGCGGATGCGCCGCTGCGGGCGCAGCCCGATTGGTTTGCCGCGTTGGGTCGGAAGTGGACAAATTTCTTGACTCGCCGTTGAACGGAAACATACTGGATCAACTGATGCGCGCGCTCGCGTGCACAGGAGAAGAAAAATCGGACTGCCCGGGCGTGCCGCGCTGCCACCACGGATGGGACTGGTTGAAAACCAGCCTCCGGTCCCGATATGCTACCGCATGGCATCGGCGGTGCCAACGCTTGGTGTCCATCCACATTGGAGATGAGTCCATGACCCAGAAACTCGCTGCCAAGCAGGTTCGAATCAAGCGCGCCTACGAACCTGCCGCAAAGGAAGACGGCGCGCGCATCCTGATAGACCGGCTGTGGCCCCGCGGCGTCAAGAAAGAAGAGCTGCAACTGAGCGAATGGAACCGCCAGCTGGCGCCCAGCACCGAGTTGCGCAAGTGGTTCAACCACGATCCGGAGCGCTGGGATGAATTCCAGCAACGCTACAAGAGCGAGTTGGCCGAACACGCAGATACCGTGGACGCGCTGCGTGAGCGCGCCGGCAACGAAGTCATCTGCCTGGTCTACGGCGCGCGCGACGAGGAGCACAACAACGCTGTCGTCGTGCGTGACGTGTTGCTCCATTCTGCCGGTTAACCCGCTTGGCGGCGGTGCGAGGCCCGACCGCGCCCGCCACCGTAATCCAGAATCAGAACCCAGCAAAAAGGAAAAATCATGAGCCACGACATGTTCCCGCAATCCGACGCCAACATCGCACGCAAGCGCCGGGAGCTGGCGCCCAAGCAACTGGAGGCGTTCCGGGCGTTCTCCAAGGCCGTCTTTGCCGACGGCGCGTTGCCCGTGAAGACCAAGCAGCTCATTGCCGTTGCGGTCGCGCACACGACGCAGTGCCCGTACTGCATTCACGGGCACACCGAAGGCGCGCTGAAAGCCGGCGCAACCGAGGCCGAAATCATGGAATCCATCTGGGTTGCCGCAGAAATGCGCGCGGGCGGCGCGTACGCGCACTCTGCGCTGGCGCTGGACACCATGGCCAGGCAAGGCGGCAAGGCAAAGAGCGAATAAGCCCTTCAGCTGCCGCGCGCGCGGATGGCTCAGCCGGTGCGATTCACGCGTTTGCCAGACGGGATGCCGGATCAGGTGTGTTGTGCGGCTTTGACCGATTCCTGTCCGACCTTGCAGCCTGGGTCAGATCAGCAATGTGCGCACTGAACGCCCACGGCAATAACGCCCTTTGACCCTGTCCCCCTTGCGCTGAACGTGCGGTGCGCGGCGCCGCACGCGCGTAGGCCCGGTATCAAGAGGTGATGCAAGGATACGGTCAACACGCGTCATTGGAAGCAAGAGACGACCGGCCACGCCGCTTTGCGAGAAAAACCTGCTTCTCTTTTGATTGACATTTTGGTGCTGCCGTCATGCACCAGGTGCCACCTCCAGGTCGCCCTGCGCCACGATATCGGCAAATGGCTCGCCCAGCTGTATGGTCTTCCGTAGCGCGTCGTACAGGGTGCCGTACTGGCTCGACTGCCATGCGCTCATCTGCACATCGCCCAGGAGCTTGGCGGACTTGCCAAACACGATGATCCTTTGCCCGACGGCCACGGCTTCCTCCAGCTGATGTGTAATCAGGATTGCCGTGCTGCCCGATTCTCGTGCCAGGGAGACAAACAGCTCGCGCAGCTCGCGCGCGGTGACCGCGTCCAGCGCACTGAACGACTCGTCTGCTAGGAGCAAGCCAGACTGCAATGCAAACGCGCGTGAAATTGCAACGCGTTGGCGCATGCCTCCAGACAGCTCTCGCGGGTAGGCATTCTTGAATTCCGCCAGGCCCAGGCGATCCAGCCACTTGATGGCACGTTCATGCTGTTCTCGCAAGGGCATGCCCAGCAGTTCCAGCGGCAGGCACACGTTATCCAACGCAGTACGCCATGGAAGCAGGCGATCTTGCTGGAACACCGTCGCGATGCGACCCTTGAACGCGTCAAAATCAGCGTGAGGGGATTTGCCGCCTATGAGCAGCGTCCCCGACGTGGGACTGTCCAGCCCGATGATCAGGTCAAACAGTGTCGATTTTCCGCAGCCGGTCGAACCCACGATGGCAACGATCTCACCTTGGGTTATCTTCAAGTCCAGTGCATTGATCGCAACAATTTCCGACTGGGTCGTTTTTTGCACGAACACTTTGCGCAGTTGTGCGATTTCAATATCGTATGCGTTCATCATCCACTCACCCGCGCCAGCTCAGCTTGTGACGCTCGAGCAAGGTCACCAGGCCTTCGGCGATGAACAGCATCACCACCAGGATGAGCGTCCAGGCAAAGACGTCGGCCACTGAGAACAGCTGCTGCGCCACCGCAAGCTGGTAGCCTATGCCGGTCACGGCGCCCACCAGCTCGGCAATGGTCACCACGCGGATGGACAGGCTCAGGTTGATCTTCCAGCTCGTGAACAGGCCGGGCGTGATCGCCGGCAGCAGCAGCTTCCTGAAATATTGCACGCGTGTCGGGCGAAAGGACAGCACCATCTGGCGCAGGTCCCGGGAAACGTTTTCCATGGTCTCCAGCGCGTCCACCAGAAAGACCGGGGCGCACACGATGACCAGGACAAAGCCGATGCGGAACTCCACCCAGCGGAACCACAGGATGGCAAACAACACCCAGGAAATCACGGGCACGGCCATCAGTATCCGGACCAGCGGGCGCCCATAACGCGCCACCCGAGGCCATTGGTACATGCAGATGGCGCCGAAGACGCCAATGGCAAAGGACAAAAACAGCGCGACGATAACGCGCAGGAACGTGACCGCCGCGTCTGTGGGCGTGACATGGATCAGGCTGTGCCATATCTTCTGCAAGCTGGGCACCGCAAACGGCGGTAGCCCCAACGCTGGTGATGCCGTGGACAGCAGTTGCCAGGCCAGCGCAAAAGCGGTTACCGCGACCAGCGCGTCAAGCAGGTCGCGGCGCGGCTTTCGCGCATGCTCACGGCGCATAGAACAGTCCGTCGTCGCTTGGTTTGCTGATGAAACCCGCCGCTACCGCGCGATCGATCATGTCTTGCATGACCCCCTGCTCGGGCCCCCACGCTGGAAAGACTTCGAATTCCCAGCGCTTGTTTTCAAGGATTTCCTGCATCAGGCCCGGCTGCAGCTTTGCGGTCCTGGCGGCAATCTCGTCGGTTTCCTGCGGGTGCGCGTGCATGAATTGAGCCACCTCGTCCAGCGCCGCAACCCAGCGCGCTACTGACTCCGGCGCAGACTCAATGAACGGCTCGGACATCGCGGTCACCAGTTCCCAGCCGCGTTCACCGGTAATCTCCTGCCACGCCTTGTCCCCGTTGAAAATGATGTGCAGCTTGGGGTTCTCCCTGAGCATTGCGGTTGCGATGGGCTCGATCACCATGGCCGCGTCAACGCGTCCTGCACTGAGCTGGCCACGCGCCAAAGCAAAGTTTGCCTGCATCACCGTGACGTCACGCTTGAGCTCAAACCCAAGCTCATGCGCATAGAGTGCGAGCACCTGGTATTGCTGCGACCCCATGTCGGCAGCCAGGGTCCGGCCCTTGAGATCGGCAACACTTTTTATTTCCGGATCCCCGGTCAGGACGACTAGGTCGGACAGGCGCATCATGGTCGATACGATCTTGACGCGCGCTCCTTCGTTGCGCAGTTTTTGCAGCACGATGGGCCCGCCGATCAGGGTATCCACCTCTCCGGTGGCCAGCCCGGCATAGAACGACGAGATCGAGGGATACGGCCGGATGACCAGGTCCAGCTGATGCCGCTGGTCTATGCCCTGCTCCTTGATGACGTTGACAACCACCGGGTTGACCACGGGCAGCGTCAGGCTGGCCGCGCGGATCTTGAGTGGCGCTGCCGACTGCGCACGAGCCGGTACCTGCGTGGCCACCGCCGCAGCCAGGGCGCTGCCCAGAAATCGTCTTTTGGTCCATGACATGACAAGTCTCCTTTTCGCATGTCTCCATGCGATTCCAATCAAAGAAAATCAACACGATGAAAAAACGGTCGCCAGGCGGTGCGCACAATCGAATGCCAGCGCGTCCCGGCCTGCGGCGGCCATGATCTGCAGGCTCTGCTTCACCGGCTGGCCAGGCGCCGGCAGCAGGGGTGCGCTCAACGCCGGCAGCCCGCACAAATTGGCAAGGCAGGTCTGCTGCACCAGCAGACGGACCACGGACCCTTCGACGCCGCGCACGGTCACGCGGAACTGATTGCGCGCCGGTGGCGGGATCGACAAGGTGGGGGCAAGCAGCACATCCACGTGCTCAAAGACCTGAGCGGCGCGTGTCTTGATGGCACGTGCCTGATCCCAAGCGCCTTGTACGTCGGCTGCGTCCAGAGCCTCTGCCGCGCGCAAGGCGTGGGCCGCGGCCGGACCCAGCCGCGCGGCGTGCTGCGGCCAGACCGAGGAATAAACGTCCCTGCCCTGCGCCAGCACGAGCGTGCCGTGCACGCGGGTCAGGACGTCAGGCGCGGGCAGGTCCACGTTGCGTACGGTGAGACCCGCGTCCCGCAAGCGCTGCAGCGCGCGCTGGAAACCGCCGCGAACAGCGGTGTCGCAGGCATCGATCATCTTGGCATCGACGCCGATAACCGGCGCGGAATGGGCCTGCCCAAATGGCTGCTGCACGAGCACTTCAGCGGCGTGCTGGAGCAGCTCCAGCGTGCGCGCCATGACGCCAACGTGATCCAGCGCCGGCGCCAGGGGCCAGGTGCCATCCAGCGACACCCTGCCCCAGGAGGGCTTGAAACCAAAAATGCCGGTGCATGCTGCCGGAATCCGCACGCTGCCACCGGTATCTGTCCCAAGGCCGAGATTGACCAGGCCGGCTGCAACGGCGGCGGCGGACCCGCCGCTTGAGCCGCCCGCGACGAGGTTCTCCGCCATGGGGTTGACGACTTCCGGCGTTGTCACGCCAAAGCCACCGGAGTCGGTGCGGGTCACGCCCAGGATGCGTCCACCGGCCGCCCGCAGTTGCGTGACGGCGGCGGCGTCCCGTGGCGCGCGCCGCTGCTCGAACAGGGGATGCCCGGCCGTGAACGGCAGCCCGCGCACTTCAATGTTGTCCTTGACGCCGATGGTCAGGCCGGCCAGGGCACCGGGCCCCTGCTCACCGGCGCCTGACGCGGGATCCGGCCGGACCTCGACAAACGCATGAAACCTGTCTGCGGCGCAAAGCGCTGCGCTCTCTTCATTCATGCCTGCATTGCTCCTGCCGCGCCATGGCGGTTCTTCGACGAAAGCAAACCCCCGCCAAGATGGTCATACCTCAAGATAGGCCCGGCGTGCCTGTTCGTCCTGCACCAGGTCGGCCATGGCACCCGCGTACTTGATTTCGCCCTGCTCCAGCACGTAGACCCGGTCGGAGACCAGCCGGGCAAACGGCAGGTTCTGCTCGCTGAGCAGGACGCTGACCCCGCGCTGCTTGAGCTCGATGATCATGTGCGCCATCTGCTCGACGATGAGCGGCGCGACGCCTTCCGAAGGTTCGTCCAGCAGCACCATGTAGGGGTTGCCCATGAGCGTGCGCGCGATGGTCAGCATCTGCTGCTCGCCCCCGCTCATCTGCCCGCCCCGTCGCTCCCGCATGGTCGCGAGATTGGGGAAGAGCTCATACAGGTCTTCGGGCGTCCAGTTGCGCGCTTCGTCGCCATTGGGCCAGCGGCGCGGGTCCTGGCGCCCGGCCTCCAGGTTCTCGCGCACGGTCAGGTCGGTGAAAATCCGCCGGTCCTCGGGCACGTAGCCCAGCCCGCGGCGCGCGACCTGGTACGGCCGCATGCCGTCTATGCGCGTGCCCATGAAAGACACCGCGCCCTCGTACTTGCGCAGCAGGCCCATGATGGACTTGAGCGTGGTCGACTTGCCGGCGCCGTTTCGCCCCATGAGCGCTACCACTTCGCCGCGCCGGACCTCCAGCGCTATGCCGAACAGGATGTGCGCCGCACCGTACCAGGCGTTCAGGTTCTGCACGCCCAGCAGCACGTCGCCCGCATCCCATCTCATCGTGCCCTGGCTCACATTGCCTCTCCTCTGCCAAAGTAGACCTCACGCACCCTCTTGTGGTCCCGGATCTGCTCGGCGCTGCCTTCCGCAATGAGCTGGCCCTGCGCCAGCACGATGATCCGGTCCGAAAAACTGAACACCACGTCCATGCTGTGCTCCGTAAACAGCACCGCCATGCTGCGCTGCTTCACCAGCTGCTTGGTCAGTGCCATCAACTCGTTGCGCTCCCTGGGCGACATGCCCGCGGTGGGCTCGTCCATGAGGAACAGCCTCGGGTTGTTGGCCAGGCCTATGGCCAGCTCCACGCGCTTGATGTCGCCGTACGCCAGCTCGCTGCACGGCCGGTCCATCTGGTCCGACATGCCGACCTGCTCCAGAAGTTCAATGGCCTGGTCACGGTACAGCTTTCCGCCGTCCTTGAAGAAGCTGTATGTCTTCCTGTGGTGCGCATGCAGCCCGAGCTGCACGTTCTGCAGCACGGTGAGCGAGCTGAACGTGGCGGCGATCTGGAACGTGCGGCCGACGCCCAGGTGCGCGACCTGGCGCGGCGCCAGTCCCACCAGTTCCCGGCCCGCCAGCTTGACCGACCCCCGGGTCGGGCGCAGCTGGCCGTTGATCATGTTGAACGTGGTCGTCTTGCCCGCGCCGTTGGGCCCGATCAGCGAAAGCAGCTCGCCTTCCTTCAGGTCAAAACTGACGTCCTGCACGGCGGCGAGCCCGCCGAAGTTCTTGCCCAGATCGCGTACCTCAAGCAGCGTCATGATCTCGCCCTCCCTTCCCCGCTTTGGCGCAGGCGCGCCAGCGACGCCCCCACGCCGGCGATCCCGTTGGGCATGAGCAGCACGATGGCGAGGATGACCCCGCCAAAGAGCGCATGCCAGTACCGGGTCGCGCCGATCAGGTAGTCTTCCATGCCCGTGAACGCCACCGCGCCAATCAGCGGGCCGCTCAACGCCTGGACGCCACCCAGCAAAACCATGACCAGCGCGTCGATGGACTTGCTGATGTCCAGCAACTCGGGCGAAGCGCTGCCCTTGGAAAAGACAAACAGGGAACCGGCAACGCCGGCAAATGCGCCGGCCACGACAAACGCAACCCACTGGACCCGCTTGACGTGGATCCCGACTGCTTCTGCGCGCAGTGGCGAATCCCGCGCGCCGCGCAGCGCCACGCCAAAGGGAGAAAACAGCATGCGTCGCATGAGAAAGACGCTGAGGACCACCAGGAGCAGCGCCAGATAGTAAAACACGCGCCCTTCCAGCCACGCCGGCGCCCAGATCCCCACCATTCCATTGGAGCCGCCGGTAAAGCTGTCCCACTGGTAGACCGACGCCCAGACGATCTCGGCAAAGGCCAGCGTCAACATCGCCAGGTGCACGCCGGTGAGCCGGACGCAGAACCAGCCAAAGAACACCGCCGCGGCTGCCACGACAACCCAGGAGCCGACGAATGCGACCCCTATGGGCACGCCCGCGGCCTTGAACAGCAGCGCCGCGGCATACGCGCCCAGGCCGTAATACGCCGCGTGGCCAAACGACGCCATGCCGCCCGGCCCCATCATGAAATGCAGGCTGGCGGCAAACAGCACGGCAATGAGTGCATCGACGATGAGAATTTCCATGTATGGCAGTCCGCGCAGCAGAAAGGGCGCGGCAACCAGACCGGCAACGACGAGCGTGAACAGCGTTCGCAGCGGCAGCCCGGCCTTGTGCAGGGGCTTTTCAACGGGATTGGAGTTCCGGCTGGTATCCTGCGCGCGTCCGAACAGGCCCCATGGCTTGAATACCAGAACCACCGCCATGAAGATGAATTCAACAACGAGCGTCAGCTTTGGAAACGCAAACGCAACGCCGAATATGTCAACGACACCCAGCGCGATGCAGACGGTTTTGAGGAGCGCGATGATGAGTGCGGCCACATAGGCGCCCGGGATGGAACCCAGCCCGCCAACGACGACGATGACAAACGCATCGACGATGACGGTCAGGTCCAGTTCCAGGTTCGCAGGCAGGCGCGGGCTCTGGATGGCGCCGCCCAGCCCGGCCAGCATGGAGCCGATCACGAAGACCATCGTGAAGAGCCAGGCCTGGTTTATCCCCAGCGCGCCAAGCATCTGGCGGTCCTGGGTTGCTGCGCGCACCAGGCTGCCCCAGCGCGTGCGCGCCAGCAGCAGCCACAGCAGCAACAGGACCAATGGCCCGGCCACGATGAGCGCCAGGTCGTACTTGGGAAAGAAATTGCCAAAAATCTGGATCGACCCGTTCAGCCCCGGCGCCGGCGGCGCGAGCAGGTCCTGCGCGCCCCAGATCCACAGGGCGCCGTCGTTGAACACCAGCACGAGCGCAAACGTGGCCAGCAACTGGAACAGCTCGGGGGCATGGTAGATGCGCCGCAGCAGCAGGACCTCGACCACCAGGCCGAGCAGCCCGATGGCCAGCGCCGACACGAGCAGCGCCAGCCAGAACCCGAGCACCGTCTGCCCCATGAAGTTGACGACCGTGTACGCCACGTAGAGCCCGAGCATGTAGAACGAGCCGTGCGCCACGTTGACGACCCGGGTCACGCCAAAGATCAGCGATAGCCCGGCCGCGACGAGAAAGAGCGACGACGCCTCGGCGAGGCCAGCCATCAGCTGTATTGCAATACTGTTGAGCATTTGGTTGCCTGGTCTGGTCTGGCCTCATGTGCAAGCCGCCGGATCCCGGCCGCGGGGTGCGGCGGGGCATGCGGCGGCAGCGACTCCGCTGCCCGCCCTGCACGGTCGCCATGAATCAGGCGCGGCCGCTGGCCCAGGGGCGAGCAGCGCGCGCCGGCTGCCGCTCAGTCCGCTGCCGGACGCAGCTTGCGGACCTCCGCGTCGGTGGGCTGGTAGTCGGCGCCATCGGCGTAGTGGAAATCAACCATGATGCCCTTGCCGTCCTTCTTGGCCAGCTTGCCGACGTACGCGCCCATGGTCGACTTGTGGTCGATGTCGCGGTAGTGGATCGGCCCCATGGGCGTATCGACTTCAAGACCCTTGAATGCGGCAATCAGCGCCTCGGTGTCGGTGCTGCCGGCCTTCTTGATTCCGGCAGCCAGCGACTTGATCGCCACGTAGCCCACGATGGTCCCGAGCCTGGGGTAGTCGTTGAACCTGGCCTGGTACGCCTCGAGGAAGGCGTTGTGCTCGGGCGTGTCTATGGCATACCACGGGTAGCCGGTCACGATCCAGCCCTCGGGCGTTTCCGCGCCTATGGGGTCCAGGTACTCGGGCTCGCCCGTGAGCAGGCTGACCACTGGCAGGTCGTCAAAAAAGTTGCGCTGGTTGCCCGCGCGCACGAACTTGGCCACGTCGGCGGCGAACAGCACGTTGAACAGCGCGTCCGGCTTGGCGTCAGCCAGCGCCTGGATGACGTTGGCGGCGTCCACCTTGCCCAGGGGGCTGGCCTGCTCGGCCACGAACTCGACGTCCGGCTGCGCCTTTTTCATCAGTTCCTTGAACGTGCTGACCGCGGACTGGCCGTATTCGTAGTTGGGATACACGATGGCCCAGCGTTTCTTGTTCAGCTTGACGGCTTCCGGGATCAGCATCGCCACCTGCATGTACGTCGATGGCCGCAAGCTGAAAGTGTAGCGGTTGCCATGCTCCCAGACGATGGCGTTGGTCAGGGGCTCGCTGGCCAGATAAAAGCGCTTTCTGTGCCCGGCCCAATCGGTCAGGGCAATTCCTATGTTGGACAGGAACGCGCCGGTGAGCACGTCGACCTTGTCCTTGACGTAGAGCTCTTCGGCCACGCGAACCGCGTCGCCGGGGTTGGAGTTGTCGTCCTTGACGATGAGTTCCAGTTGCTTGCCGTTGACGCCGCCGCCGGCATTGATCTGCTCAACCGCCAGCTCCATTCCGTTCTTGTACGGTTCCAGAAATGCAGCCTGCGTCTTGTAGCTGTTGAGTTCTCCGATTTTTATGGTATCGGCGGCCTGCGCGGGAAGGCACATGGCGGCCCCGGCAAAGACGGCAAGTGAGGCAAGTCGCTTCCATTGAATGGGCATGATCGTCTCCGTTTCTTCCAATTGGGCTTTTCTGATCGGCGGTCCACAGGGACCGCTTGCGCTGGACATGTTGCAATCCATGCGCGATGGTGAGTGCGTGCAGACACGGCTGTGGGCGTGTGCAACCGCTCATGAAAATGGTCTGGTTGGGCAGGTACTCCTGTAGAAATGACGCAAGGCTTGCCTTGTTGCGGACCCGCCAGATTTGCTGGCGGGTCCGCGGCAAGAACTTCGGAATCTGCTGCTGCCGCAGCGCATCAGCGGTCCCTGGACCGGTCCATCAGCGCCTTTTCCTGGCCGCCGTCTATCTCTATCATGGTGCCGGTGACGTAATGCATGAGCGGCGACGCCATCATGGCAACGAGGTTGGCGACCTCGGACGGCTCCGCGATACGTCCCATGGGGATGGACGACGGGGCAAGCTGGTCCGCTTCCTCGTACGGCAGATTCATGTCGCGTGACATGGCGCTGACCAGGCCCTCCCAGCGCTCGGTGTTCACGGGCCCCGGGTTGACGGCAACAAAGCTGATGTTGTGCTTGCCGTATTGGCCGGCCAGCGACTTGGTCAGGTTTTGCCCGGCGGCGTTGGCGGCGCCCGGTGCAATTTCCCAGTACGAAGGCTTCACGCCATCGTTGCCGATGAGGTTGACGACGCGGCCGCCGCCCTGCTTGACCATGATGGGCAGCGTGTACCGTATGCAGCGCACGTAACCCATGAACTTCAGTTGAAGCGCCCGCTCCCAGTCGTCTTCGGTCAAGGTCTCTATGACGCCGCCGGGTGCGGACCCCGCGTTGTTGACCAGGATGTCAATCCCGCCCAGGGCGGTGTTGGCTTCCCGGACCAACCGCTCGGCGTCGTCTGACGATGTCAGGTCTGCCGGGATGGCGACGACCTTGCTGCCGGTGGCCGTGCTGATCTGCTCTGCGGCCTCCTTCAGCGGTCCCTCGCTGCGCGCGCAAATGGCGACGTCTGCGCCTTCCTGCGCCAGCGCGAGCGCAATGGCCCGGCCAATGCCCTGGCTGCCGCCTGTGACCAGCGCTTTCTTTCCTTTGAGTTGCAAATCCATCAGATTCTCCAGTAGGTTGATGATCTCGGTTACTTGAGTGATCCCCAAATCCACTCGGTCAGGGGTTGGTGCGACGCAGTCTGGGGGTCACGCGTCACCCGGTTCATGAAAGAGGTGCGTGGCCAAACGCCTTGCCATCCTGCGGACTGGTCATGCACTGATGTGTTCGTGTTTCGCCATCATTCGGACAAGTAACGTTTGAACGTGAGCCAGTGGCCAGATTCGGTGTCCTGGAACAGCCGCCCGACTTCCCGGTTGAATGCCTCCGGTTCTTCGCTGGTGATGGTGTGCCCCGCTCGGGGAACGACAAACAGCGCGGCGGTAGGCACGGTCTTTTTCAGGAAGACGCTGCCGTCCAGACACGGCCCATCTTCGTCGCCGACAACAACGAGCAGCGGCACCGCGAACTGGCGCAACTGGGGTTCCAGGTCACCCAGCGTCGGGCGCTCCATCTGTAGGTTCAACATGGTCATGGCAGCGCCCGGGCCGGAATGCCCGGCCAGCATGGCGGCAAACTCGGCAAAGCCGCGCGGATCCTTGGCCTTGTACGTCAGGCGCATGGCGGCGTTGGCATATTGCTCGGCGGCCACTTCAATGGGCTGCTCGCGAAAGAGCCTGGCGATGTCCTGGCAAGCTTGCCGCGCCGCCTCCCGTTCACCGGGGTTGGAACCCCAGCCGCAGCCTGCGGCAACGACCGAGATGCAGCGCTCCGCGTGGCGTATGCCCATGTGCAGCGCGGTGTATGCCCCCATGGAATGGCCGACGATGTGCGCCTTGGGCAGGTCCAGCGCGTCCATGAGCTCGACCACGTCTTCGCAGGCGCGGTCCTGGCTGTACGCGTCCGGGTTGTCGGGCACGTCCGACGGCGGATAACCGCGCGCACTGAAAGTCACGCAGCGCCGCGTGCGCCCAAAGTAGCGCATCTGCGGCTCCCAGGTCCGGTAGTTGCCGGCAAACTCATGCACGAAGACGACCGGCGTTCCCGTGCCCGTCTCCTCGTAGTAAAGCGCGACGCCGTCGCTGGTGGTGAATCGTGCCATGGTGCTTTCTGGAAAAATCGTGGGAAGCGGCCGCTGCTGGTCTCTCAGGCAGAGGTTTTTTCCGTGTCTGCAAGCTGCGCGGTGGCGGTGCCGGCGGCTTCCCGCGCCTGCCGCAGCCGCTGGGCCGCGTCCAGCACGGCGGTCACGATGGGCTGGTAGCCGGTGCAGCGGCACTGGTTGCCGGACAGCGCCCGCCTCACCTCTTCTTCGCTGGGGTCCGGGCTGCGCGCCAGGAAATCGGTGGCCGTGATCAGCATGCCCGAGGTGCAGAAGCCGCATTGCAGCGCGCCGTGCTCCCAGAACGTCTGCTGCACGACGCTGAGCTCGTCCTCGCCAGTGGCCAGGCCTTCCACGGTGGTGATGCTGTGACCATCCAATTGCGCGGCGTACATGATGCACGAGCGCGCGGGCGCTCCGTCGAGCAGGATGGTGCAGGCGCCGCAAACGCCGTGCTCGCATCCCAGATGCGTTCCGGTGAGCCCGATTTCGTGCCTGAGAAAATCCGCGACGCTCATTCGGGCTTCCACCGTGCGCTCATGGGCCACGCCGTTTACGTTCACGTTGACGTGCGCAATGCGTCGATCTGGTTCGTTGGGGTTCATTTGAATGGCCTTGTTGACTCAATGATTCACGACGGGATGCGGGTTGCACGCGCTGCCGCATCGGCCAGCGCACGGTAGGCCAGCGTCCGGGTCAGGCTGCGCCTGTAGTCGGCCGAGGCATGGATGTCGTGCATGGGCGTCACGTTGTCCGCCGCCCGCCTGGCTGCTTCCTGCAGCGCCGCATCGTCAACGCGCTGCGAGCGGAGAAACTGCTCTGCCGCCCCGGCGCGGATGGGGGTGTCTTCAACGCCTATGAGCGCGATGGCCACGCCGCGGCATCCGCCATCGGCTGCAAGGTCCAGGCGGACCATGGCGCCGGCCAGCGCAAAGTCGCCGTGCCTTCGGTTGAATTCATGGAAACCCCAGCCCGACGTGTTGCGCCACGGCGGAATCCGGATTTCGGTCAGCATTTCTTCGGGCTCGATCACCGTGGCCAGGGCACCCTCGAAAAAGTCCAGCGCCGCAATCGTCCGCGAGGCGCCGCCGTGGCGCTGCAGCACCAGCTCGGCATCGAGTGCAACCGCCAGGCCCGGCCATTCAGCGGCTGGATCGGCATGCGCCAGGCTGCCACCGACCGTACCGCGATTGCGGATGGCCCGGTGTGCCACTTCCGGTTCTGCTGCCGCAATGAGCGGTTGCCGCTGCGGCATCTGCGCATCGTCCTCAAGCGTGCTCTGCCGCGTCAAGGCGCCCAATGTCAGGCCGCCGTCGTCCTCGTGTCGCTGGTAATCAAGCGCCTTGACGCGATTGATATCAATCAGCACCTCGGGCGCGGCCATGCGCATGTTCAGGAGCGGGCCCAGCGTCTGGCCGCCAGCAAGGATCTTGGCATCAAAGCCGTGCTGGTCAAGCAGCTCCAGCACCTCATCGACGGTCTCGGGTGCGTGGTATTCAAACGGTGCTGGTTTCATTTCATGTCCTCGGCGGTGGCACCCTGCGATTGCTTCTGAGCGGATCGCGTCGCTTGGTGCTGATCAATCGCGGTTTGCCTGCCATCCATTCCCGAGTGATGGTCCAGTCCCGCCCACGCCCAGACCCGCTGCGGCGTCATGGGCAACTGGTTGACCTGGTCGCCCCAGGTCTTGCCCAGCGCGTCGGCAACGGCGTTGGCCAGCGCCGCACCGGTCCCGGCCACGCCAGCTTCACCGGCGCCCTTGACGCCCAGCGGGTTCAACGGCGAGGGAGAAAGCTGCAGGTCACGATGCTGCATGGAGGGAACCACGTCGGCGGTGGGCAGCAGGAAGTCCATGAAAGAACCCGTGAGCAGTTGCCCATCTTCGTCATAGATGAACTCCTCGAAGAACGCGCCGCCCACCGCCTGCGCCGCGCCGCCTTCCACCTGCGCGGCAACGATATCCGGATTGATCACGGTGCCCACGTCGTAGACAACCCACAGGCGCAGCGGCGTGACCTTGCCAAGCAGCCGGTCCAGCTCCACTTCCGCCACCACCGCACCGTGCGAATACGCCATGTGATCGGACCTGAAATATCGCGTGACATCCAGCGTGCCCTGCGGATCACCCGAATGCGCGGGGCCGGAGCGGCTGGCGATTTCACGCAGGGTCATGCTGCGCGCGCCGGGTCCGCGCGCAACGCCGTTCTCGAAATGAACGGCGTCCACCGGTACGCTCCAGGCCCGGGCCACGACGTCCAGCGCGCGATCCCGGATCGCCGTTGCGGCCTGGTGCGCGGCGTTTCCGGCCATGACGGTGGCGCGGCTTGCAAAGCTGCCGACGCCAAACGGAATCAGGTCGGTATCCCCGTGCCGCACCTCGATGATGCGCGGATCAACGGTCAGCACGTCGGCGACGATCTGCGCCAGGCTGGTCTTCAGGCCCTGGCCCAGGCTGGACGCGCCGGTGCGCACCTCCACGCCGCCGGTGGCATCAACGAGCACGCGCGCACCGCCAAAGGGTCCCTTGCCGGTTTTCTCGGTGAAGCAGCCCACGCCAACGCCCCGGATCTTGCGGTCGTCCTGCGGCGCAGCGGCTGCACGGAGCGCTTCGTAACCGGAGAGGCGGAGCACCTCCTCCAGCGCCGCAGGGTAGTCGCCGCTGTCGTAGACCACGTCCTCGCCCAGCGCCCGCGTTCCCACGGTATACGGCATGAGCTCGGCCGGGATGAGGTTCTTGCGGCGCAGCGCAACGGGGTCCATGCCCAGGCGGTTTGCCGCCACGTCCAGGATGCGCTCGCGCGCGCTGTTGCATTCAAAGCGCCCCGGGCAGCGGTACGTGCCGGTGGGCGTCTTGTTGGTCATGACGGCGCGGGCGTTGCACTGGTACGCCTGCCACCGGTAGGGCCCCGGGAAAAAGCCGGCCGACATTTCCGGGACAATGATTCCGTGCGTGCGCAGGTAGCCTCCCATGTCGTTGGTCAGGTCCACCCGGATTCCCAGCAGCGTGCCGTCGCGGGCAACGCCCAGCTTCATCCGGTACGTTTGCTGCCGCGAGTGGTTGATCGCAAGCAGGTGCTCCATGCGATCCTCTATCCACTTGACGGGGCGACGCAGGGACAGCGCGGCAAAGGGGATGAGAAAGTCTTCGGGATAAAACTCGCCGCGCGCGCCAAAGCCGCCGCCCACGTCCGGCTCGATGAGATGAATCCGGTGCTCGGGCATGTCGAGCATGGACGCAAGCACGCTGCGGTTGAAGTGCACGACCTTGGAAGCACCCCAGACCGCCAGCCGCTCGCTGCTCTCGTCGTAATGCGCGAGCAGGCCGCGCGTTTCCAGGGGAACCGCGCTGTCGCGGCCGGTGCGGAAATCAAAGTCTATGATCTCGTCCGCTTCGGCCAGCGCCGCGTCTATGTCGCCAAAGCCCGCAGTCATCCGGCTCGCCACATTGTCCTGAGCCGCGTCAAAGAGCGGGCATTCCACGGCCTCGCTCTCAGCGTCGACCATGACCGGCAGCGGGTCAAATTCCACCTCGACCAGGTCTCGCGCATCTTCGGCCAGGTATGGCGTGGTCGCGATGATGAGCGCCACGGGCTCGCCCACGTAGCGGACCCGGTCCGTTGCCAGTGGATGCTGCAGGTACGGATCCAGCGTGTTGTAGGGGTTGAGCCGCACCGGAATCGGGCGCAGGTGGTGGCCGATATCGCTGGCGGTGATGACGGCGGCGACGCCGTGCGCCTGCCTTGCCTGCGATGCATCGATGCCCACGATGCGCGCGTGCGCATGCGGGCTGCGCAGTACCACCGCGTGCAGCATGTGCGGCAGCGCCATGTCGTCCACGTAGCGGCCCTGTCCCTTGATGAAGCGCAGCAGCTCGGGACGCCTGGCGATGCTGCGGCCTATGTACGGCCCCCTGGCAAATGACGCGCTCATGATGCAGCCCTTGAAAGAATCAGGTTCCTGATGCGCTCCGGTGTCAGCGGCAACTCCAGGTGATCGGGATGGAAGTCGATTGCGTCGAGCACCGCGCCATAAACTGCTGGCGGCGCGCCAATCACGCCACTCTCGCCCACGCCCTTCAGCCCGTTTTCCGTATACGGCGACGGTGTTTCCATGTGGACGATGTCGATGTTGGGCACGTCGCAGCTGCCGGGTATGAGGTAGTCCGCAAGCGTTGCGGTCAGCAATTGCCCGTCGGAGTCGTAGCGAAGCTCTTCCAGCAGCGCCGAACCAATCCCCTGCGCCACGCCGCCCCGCACCTGCCCCTCGACCGCCTGCGGGTTGACCATGGGGCCGCAGTCTTCACCCACGACGTACTTGCGTATGGCGACGTGGCCGGTTTCGCCGTCGACCTCGACCAGCGCGACGTGCACGCCTGATGCGATGGTCGTCACCGGCGGATCGTAGAATGCGTGAATCTCAAGCCCCGGCCCCAGGTCATCGTCCAGGCGCTGCAGCGGCGAATGCGCGATGGCCGCCAATTGCTGGAAGTCCAGCCGCACGCCATCGCTGGCGCGTACAACGCCGCCGTTCTGGTAGTGCACCTGGCTGGCGTCCACGCCCCAGCTCTGGGCGGCCAGCCGGCACATCCTCTCCTTCAGCTTGCGCGCCGCCTTCAGCAGCGCGCCGCCACCGGAGACCATGCCGCGGCTGGCAAACGTGCCGCAACCATAGGGCGTGCGCGCCGTATCGCCCAGCGTGATGTGGATGGTCTCTTCCGACACCCCCAGTGACTCCACCAGCAGCGTTGTAAACGCGGTGGCCTGTGTCTGGCCCTGCGATGGAATGCTGATGGCCGCTTCGATGCGACCGGCCGGGTCGACGCGAAGGATGGCGCCGTCAAAACCGGGCACCTGGATCATGCCGCGCGTCCGGTACGTGTTGCGATTCATTCCGGTCGGCTCGATGAAGCAGGAGACGCCGATGCCAAGCAGCTTGCCGTTGGCCCGCTGCTGCTGCTGCATGCGTCGCAATCCTGCGTAATCGGCCCGATCGAGCGCAAGCTGCAGCAAGCCCGCGTAGTCCCCACTGTCAAAGATCGCACCCGAGATGCTTTCATACGGAAACTCGTCGGCCTTGACCAAGTTGATCCTGCGCACGTCAACCGGATCCTTGCCCAGCTTGTACGCCAATTTGTTGAGCAGCCCCTCGGTCACGATCGGTCCCACCGGAACGCCAACGCCCCTGTACGCGCCCTCCGGTGCCTTGTTGGTTGCCACCGCAGTGCCCTCATACGAGAAAAGCGGCACCCGATACGGGCCGGGCAGCGCGGGCGCTGCGGTTGCGGGTTCCAGCGCACAGGTCAGTGGAAACGTGGAATAGGCGCCCACGTCAAAGAGGCCGCGGGCGCGTATCCAGGCGATGCGTCCATCGGGGTGGGCCGCCAGCTCCGCATCGACCAGCGCGTCGCGCGCATGGCAGCTCGCCTGCAGGTTCTCCAGCCGGTCCTCAATCCACTTGACCGGGCGCTTCAGCACATACGCGAGGAAGGCCGCGGCCAGCTCTTCCGGGAACGCCTGCATCTTGGTTCCAAATGCGCCGCCGACGTCGGGTGCGATGACGCGCAGGTTGGAAGCGGGCAGGCCCAGGCTCTCGCTCAGGGCATCGCGCAGCAGGTGCGGAATCTGCGTCGAGCTCCAGACAACGAGCTCGCCGGAACTCTCGCGATACTCGGCAAGGACGCCACGCGCTTCCAGGGACAGTCCCGTGACGCGGGGGTGGCGAAACCGTCCCCGGACGCGCACCAGCCCCGGCGCGTTGAATTCGGCGGCGTCAGCAGGCGTGCCCGAGTGCTGGCGGTACAGCACGTTGTCCGGCAGGTGCGCGTGCACCCTGGGCGCCGTCTCTGACAAGGCGGCTTCGACGTCTGACACCGCCGGCTGCGGCTCGTAGTCCACGTCAACCAGCGCCGCCGCATCCTCGGCCACGTAGCGATTCTCGGCAACGACTATGGCCACGGCCTCACCCACGTAGCGGACCTCGTCGGTTGCCAGCGCGGGCCAGTCGGCCTCGCGATAGACGTAGTCATCGCGCGCTTGCAGCCGTGCGCTGATCGGACGCACGGCATGCGCCAGGTCGGCCCCGGTGACCACCCTGACGACGCCAGCGACGTTGCGCGCGGATTCGACATCAAGCGACAGCACCTTGGCGCGCGCATGGGGGCTGCGAACAAACGCCAGGTGCAGCGTGCCCCTGGGCGTCTGCACGTCGTCCAGGTAGCAGCCACGGCCGTGCAGCAACCGCAACAGCTCGGCCGCGCCGCCCGCAGGCCGCCGCTCGCGCTCTTGCATCTCATCCTGCCGCTTCACTTGCACATTCCTGGTTCCAGCCACTGCAAAGAACGTCGCCCCAAGCCGCGGGCGCCGTGCATCACTGCGCCTCGGCCGCGCCCTTGTCGCCCTTGTCCTTCTTCATGAATCCAAACATGCCCTTCTTCTTTTTGGCGGGCTCTGTTGCTGTTGCGTCGGACGGTTTCTCCTCCGATTCGCCGCCAAGATGCTGCGTGAGGTTGGAGAAAAATTCGCCGGCAAGCTTGTTGGCGGCGCTGTCGATCAGGCGCGAGCCCACCTGCGCCAGCTTGCCGCCTATCTTGGCATTGGCCGTGTAGCAGATGAGCGTGCCCGCGCCCGCCTCCGACGGCACCAGGCGCACCTCGGATTCACCCTGGGCAAAGCCGGTGGCTCCTTCGCCCTTGAACGCGAGCTTGTACGATTCCGGCGCCACGATGTCCGACAGGTCGACGCGGCCCTTGAGCCGAGCACGAACCGGCCCGACCGCAGCGCGCACCACGGCCTTGAAGCCGCCGCCCTCCTGGTCAAGCTCCAGTGATTCGCAGCCGGGAATGCATGCCTTCAGGACCTCGGGATCATTCAATGCGTCCCAGGCGGCCTGCTGTGAAACGGGGACTTCCCGTTGTCCGGTCATTTCCATGTCTTGTCTCCCTGTCGTTACCTGCCCATAAAGACGGGCTGGCGCCGCTCGCGGAACGCAAGCTGCCCCTCCCGGTAGTCGGCGCTGTGAAAGCACGCCAGAAACGCGTGGTTCACCACGTCCGGGTCCGGCGCGTCGGCCGCGCCCGTCATTCGGCGCAACGCCAGCTTGAACGCGCGCAGCGTCAGCGGCGCCATGCGCGATACCGCCGCCACGCGTGCCTGGCTGCACGCATCAAAATCCTCGACCGAGAAGCATTCCTGCACGTAACCCATGCGCTCGGCCTCGCGCCCAAAGAAGGTCCGGGCGGTATAGAAAAGATCAGCCGCTCGCGCCGCACCCACCACCGAGACCAGATGCCGGATGTCCTCGGGCTCATACCCGATTCCCATCTGGCCCGCCGGCATCCGAAAGCGTGCGTCTTCGGCACAGTAACGTACATCGCAGGCCTGCGCGACCGACATGCCGCCGCCCATGCAGATGCCCCGGATGAGCGCGATGGTCGGGTGCCTGCACGCCGCCAGCGCGCGGGTAGCGGCATGCACGGCGTGATTGAAGCGCTCGATCAGGCTGGGGTCCGAGCTGAACTGGTCAAATTCGGAAATATCCGCGCCCGAGGCAAACGCACGTTTTCCCTCTCCCGTCAACACAACGACCCGAACCGCATCGTCTTGATCGGCTTGCTCCAGCACCCGGGCAAGCTGCTCCCACATGCGCATGGAGATTGCGTTGTAGCGCGCCGGATTGGAAATTCTCACTTCCCATATCCCGGCACGGAATTCCGCGCTGATTTGGCCCGATGCTTGTGTCATGTGTCCATCCAGATTCAAGACGCGGCTCAGATCACGCGTTCCGACTTGAACTCCGCGATCTCGGCTTCGCCATAGCCAAGCGCCTGCAATATCTCCACGGAGTGCTCGCCCAGCCCGGGCGCGGCGCTGTCGACACGGGCCGGCGTGCGCTCCAGGACCACGGGTTGCGTCACGAAGTGCCGCTCAACCCGGCCAAAGGCCGTGGCTGCGGCGTGCACCCTGGCATGGACGACCTGCTCATCGCCCAGCATCTGTTCGACGTTGTACACAGGCCCGGCAGGAACCCCTGCGTCGTTCAGCTCCTGGACCCAGTGCGCCACCGGCTGCGTTGCCAGAAGGTCCTGCACCATCTGGTTCAGTTCGTGGCGATTGCGGCTGCGCAGCTCTGCGGTCCTGAACCTCGGATCATGCTGCCACTCGGGTCGCTTCAATGCGGTACAAAAGCCGCTCCACATCCCCTCCCCGGCAACGCCCAGGTTGAACAGGCCATCTGCGGCGGCAAAAAGACCCATGGGACAGGTCGTGGGGTGGTTGTTGCCCTCCTGGACCGGCAGCTCGCCGTCGTTGAGGTAGCGTGCAACCTGGAAGTCCATCATGGCGATCATGGTGTGCAGCAGCGATGCATGCACCCACTGCCCACGGCCGGAGCGCTGGCGCTCGTGCAGCGCAAGCAGGATGCCGATGGCCGCGTACAGGCCCGAGCTGGAATCGGAAACGGCAATGCCCGCGCGCATCGGCCCGTGTTCGGGCAGCCCGGTCACCGACATCAACCCGCCCATGCCCTGGATGATCTGGTCAAAGGCCGGCCGTGAAGCATACGGCCCGTTCTGCCCGTAGCCGGAGATGCTTGCCAGGATGATGCGCGGATTGATGCCCGAGAGCGTCTCGTAGTCAAGCCCCAGCTTGTCCTTGACCGCCGGACGCCAGTTCTCGACCACGACATCGGCGTCCCGCACGAGGCGCGCAACGATCTCGCGCGCCTGCGGCTGCTTGAGGTTGAGCGCAAGCGAGCGCTTGTTGCGGTTGAGGTTCTGGAAGTCTCCGCCCAGCCTGTCGTCGGCAAACATGGCGGCGTTTGGATCGGCATCGGCCGGCGGCTCGATGCGAATCACGTCGGCACCGAAGTCAGCCAGCATGCGCACGCAGGTGGGGCCTGCACGAACCCTGGAAAAATCCAGGACCCGCAAATCCGCAAGCGCGCCGCCTTGTGCGGCCCCGGTGCGCCGTTCCGTGGCAGCGCGGTTGTCTCTCGTTGCTGTCATAGGTCCAAACCAGCCCCTTTTCTTGATGTCAATTTCATTCTATAGACCGATTTCCAGGCTGACCAATAGCAAATTGCGCTACCGGAATCAGTTTTGCTTATGTTGAGTTCGCCGGATGACGAGAGTTGAGCGCCCATGACGGATGATCTCGCCGCTGTGCAGCGGCAATGACTGCGGCTGCGCCGCCATGACGGGGAGGTTGAGCGTTGAGCGTGGCGCCGTGGCGCTTGATGGATGATCGCGCCGCTGCGCGGCTGCAATGACTGCAGCTGCGCCGCCATGATCTGGGGAGGTTGAGCGTTGAGCGTTGGACGTTGAGCGTGGTGGGTTCACGCTGAACGCTGAACGCTTGACGCAAAACGTTCATCAGCCGCCGCAGGCGGCTTTCATACAAGGCCCGCAAGGGCCAAGATCATCGTTCATCAGCGGGGAGGCCAGCCCTCTGGCTGATAGGGTGGTTGGACATTGGGCGAACGTCAAACGCTGGACGCACTTCGCTCAACCTGTTCATTCAAGCGCCCCGCGCAGCTGCTCAATACGCCAGTTTGGACTGCGAGAGCTCGGCCATCGTGCAGTAGCGCCAGACACCTGTGGAAATCAGCTCGCGAACCAGCGACTGGATGAGCTCGCCAACCGCCGCGGCTGCCGGACGCTGCGGCTTGGACCGGCTCGTGCACAGGCTGATCCCGCGCCACAGCGGGGGCGCGAGGTGGTGGTGCCTGACGGTTCCTGCCTCGATTTCTGCAGCAGCCGCAGAGTACGGGAGGATGGTGGCGCCCAGCCCTTCGCGAACCGCAGGCAGCGTGATCGCTGACGTGCTCACTTCGGCAAGCAGCTTGTATTGAAGCTGCGCGTTCATGAAAGCGTATTCAACGCGCATGCGCAACTTGTTGGGCGGCCGCGAAAGGATCAGCGGGACACCGGCAAGATCGGTGATCGTCAGCTTGTCTTGCGCAAGCACCAGCGAAGGGTGCGTCAAAACCAGCAGCTCCTCGACGACCAGCGGGACCGCCAGCAGGTCCGCCACGTTTTCCTGGTCCGGGGAAAGGGTCATGTCCACCCGCCCCTGCTGCACCAGCACCGTCAGGTCAGCGCTGGAGACATCGACAATTTCCAGGTCGACCGTCGGGTACCGCCCGGACACGGCGCGGATGAGCGGGAGCGCGAGCATGCGCGCCGCGCTCGATGGCATGCCGACAGAAACCGTGCCGGCTATGGGCGCCGTCTCGCGGTGAAGCATTCCTGCGATGGCGTCCACTTCGCGCAGGACGGTCTGCGCCTGCCGGTACAGGATCTGACCTTTTGCCGTCGGCTCAACGCCCCTGGGGTGGCGCACGAGGAGCTGGGCGCCCACCTCCTCTTCCAGGCGCGAGATCTGCTGGCTCAGCGCCGGCTGCGCCACGTAAAGACTTTCGGCCGCACGCGTCATGTTCCGGAGTTCCACCGTACGGACAAAGTAGGAAAGCTGTCGCAAATTCAGCCCGGACCGCTGCCGATGCCGGTTCATGTGTCGTCTCCCCAACCATGAGCTTGAGACGCCCGCGTGATCAGGATCCTTGCCCTTGGGCAAACGCGCGGGCCGAGCGTGGGGTCGCGGGGGCATTTTGCCTCAACCCGCGCCGCGTGCCCTGTGGCCGCGCGCAGGCGCGGCCAGCCGATCAGCGGCTCGCGCCTGTCGGGGTTGCGGCATCGGGCGTGAAACCCAGCTTGGCGTCGCGGCCGACACGGGCGCGGCGGCCGCGCAGTGGCTCCAGTGCCTGCGCATTCAGCCTTTTTTCACGGAACTTGCCGCGGCTGCTGCGGCCGCTGACCGTGATTCCCGCATCGGCGGGAACGGCGCCCACGAGGCGGTCGTCATCGGCCAGGCGCATGAGCATGAGTCCGCGCCCGCCGTGGTCCATCTGCCGGATCTCGGCCAGGTCAAAGACCAGGATGCGCCCGCTGCGCGCGACGCAGGCCACGCTGCCGGGGTTGCTGGGCGCCGCATCCGGGGCCGCAGACGCGGCAGCAATCGCCGTGAGCGGCAGCAGCTGCTCACCGGCTTCCAGCCGCACAAAGGCCTTGCCGGCGCGCTGGCGCGACGCCATCGCGGCTGCTGTGGCAAGGAAGCCGTAGCCACCGGAGCCGGCCAGGAGCAGCTGCATGGTCGGTGCGCCGGCAAAGTAGTGCACCGGCTGCGTTCCGGCCTCCAGGTCAATGAGCGCCGTGACCGGCTGGCCGTCGCCGCGCGCCCCGGGAAGCTGGGCCACGGATACGCTGTACGCACGGCCGTTGTTGCCCAGGACCAGCAGCGAATCGACGGTCCGGCATTCAAAGGTTGCGTACAGGCTGTCGCCGGTCTTGAATTCAAAGCTGGCCGGGTCGTGGCCATGTCCCTGGCGGGCCCGCACCCAGCCGCGGCGGCTGACGACGACGGTGACCGCTTCGTCAAGCACCTGGATTTCTGCCGTTGCCTTGTCTTCATGCTCGATGAGCGTGCGGCGGGAATCGGCAAACGTGGCGGCGTCGGCCTTGATTTCACGCACCATCAGCCGCCGCAGCGCGGCGGGACTGTCAAGCACCTTTTCCAGCTCCGCCTGCTCGCCGCGCAGCTCCGACAGCTCCTGCTCGATGCGGATGGCCTCCAGCCGCGCCAGCTGGCGGAGCCGGATGTCCAGGATGTCCTCGGCCTGCCGCTCGCTGAGCGCAAAGCGGGCGATCAGCGCCGCCTTGGGCTCGTCGCTGCCGCGAATGATGGCAATGACCTCGTCGATGTTGAGCAGCACCAGCTGCCGGCCTTCCAGGATATGGATGCGGTCGAGCACCTTCTGCAGCCGATGCCGGCTGCGCCGGCTGATCGTCTCGCTCCTGTACGCGATCCACTCCTCGAGTATCTGGCGCAGGCTTTTCTGCACGGGCCGGCCATCCAGCCCGATGCCGGTGAGGTTGATCGGCGCCGTGGTCTCCAGGTACGTGTGCGCAAGCAGGGTGTTGATAAAGGCATCCCGGTCCACCGTGCGGCTCTTGGGCTCGAGCACGATGCGCACCGGCGCGTCCTTGCCGGATTCGTCCCGCACCTCGCTCAGCACGGCAAGCAGCGCGCTCTTGAGCTGCAGCTGCTCCTGCGATGGCGTCTTCTTTCCGTTGCGGACTTTGGGGTTGGTCAGCTGCTCGATCTGCTCGAGTACCCTTTGCGTCGACGCGCCGGGCGGCAGCTCGTCGACCACCACCTGCCACTGGCCGCGTGCCAGGTTTTCCACCCGCCAGCGGGCGCGCACGCGCAGGCTGCCGCGGCCGCTGAGGTACGCGGCGCGGATGTCGCTGCGCGGGCTGATGATTTGCCCGCCGCCCGGATAGTCCGGGCCGGGCAGCAGGTCAAACAGCGCGTCGTCGCCCAGCTGCGGCTCCTGGATGAGCGCGATACAGGCATCGGCCACCTCGCGCAGGTTGTGGCTGGGGATCTCGGTGGCCATGCCGACCGCAATGCCGCTGGCGCCATTGAGCAGCGCAAACGGCAGGCGAGCGGGCAGCTGGACCGGCTCTTCGGTGCTGCCGTCGTAGTTGGCCACGAAGTCAACCGTGCCCTGGTCTATCTCGGACAGCAGCAGGCGCGTGATCCGGGCCAGCCGGGCCTCGGTGTAGCGCATGGCGGCAGCCCCGTCGCCATCGCGGCTGCCAAAGTTGCCGTGCCCGTCTATGAGCGGGTAACGCTGGCTGAAATCCTGCGCCATGCGGACCAGCGCGTCGTACGCGGCCTGGTCGCCATGCGGGTGGAAGCGCCCCAGCACATCACCCACCACGCGCGCGCTCTTGACCGGGCGCGCCGGCGTGTTGCCGGCGGCGCCGCCATAGCCCAGCCCCATGCGCTGCATGGCGTACAGGATGCGGCGCTGCACCGGCTTTTGCCCGTCGGCCACGTCCGGCAGCGCGCGACCCTTGACCACCGACAGCGCGTACTCCAGGTACGCACGCTGCGCGTACTCGGCCAGCGCCAGGGATTCTTCCGGTTCCGAGCCGTTCCCGTTCAAGCCAAGACTGATCTGCTCGTTCATGAGTACTTTTTTTGTTGTAATTCCACAAGATACATTGAATTATTCACGTTCATTATCAAAATCTGGATGCATCACGCAAGTTACACTTCCCCGCGAAGCAAAGGGAAGAGACTATGTTCTAAAGTATATGGTTAGCGCTTATAGTTCATGTTTAATCTAGTCTTTCGGTCAACAAATCTGGCCGGGCGTGCCGCCTCCTCTGGCTGGGCTCTTGGCCGCCACGAAGCGGCGGCGCCCGCACGGCTGATTCACTCATGGGCGACCGAACAACCCGCTTTCTTCCGCGCCGCCGGCCAACGTAACGAGCAGATCGCGAGCCTGCCAGGCTGCGGATGTCCGTTCGCGACGCGGCCGCCGTCGTCGGCCGAGGTGAGCTGCTGCATATGCGCGTCCGGGTATCGACTCAGCCACTTCAGCCCACCAGCGCAAGCAAGACCAGCTGGCAAAACGCACCAAGCCTCCGCCTGGCCGTCATCTCCGCTCTCGGCGCGCTCATTTGTCGGTCAACCGCGCAGCTTTTCCTGCAGCCAAATCTTGATGAGAGATTGATATGGCACATCGCGCGCGTTGGCTGCGACCTTGATCGAATCCAGCATGTGCTGCGGCAGGCGCAGCGATATGGTTCTTGTCGTGGGCTTGAGGTTGGGCAATACGGCACGCTGGGCGGTCGACCAGTCCACGTAGTCCGTGGAGTCGTGCGCCTCCCAGAACGCGCGCTCCTGCGCTTCGCTATGGAATGCGGGAATTTTCTTTTTTCTTGGCTTGTTCATACGCCAGTCGCTCCTTGCGATGCATGTCCCGGGCTGAAATGACGCGTATCCGGGTACTCTCCCCGCGCAGCGTGAAGGTGATGTGCAGCAGGCGCGCGGCATGGGTCTGGCCCAGCGCATGATGGCGTGCCTCATCCTGACTGTGCTTCACATCATCAAGCAGCAGCAACGGAATATTGAAAAACACCTGCTCGGCCTCCGCCATGGAGACACCATGCTTGTCGTTCTTGCGCGCGTTGCCGGCATCCCAGTCAAAGCCGGAAATCAACTCCAAGTCAAGCATGGCTGTATACGATGATCATATACTTTTTGTGCTGCATCTGCTGCTGAATCCGGCGGCGCTGCTTGGTGCGGCCCCATCGTCCTCGACAAGCCTTGAACGAAGAGAACAGGTCAAATATCCAGCGCCACCGCATCGCCACGCAGCTCCATGAGCTCGCGCCGCGCCGCTGCCTCACCCTTGCCCATGAGCCGGGTCAGCTCCTGCGCCGTCTGCGCAAAACCCGTGGCACCCAGGCGAATGGGCAGCAGGCGCCGCGTGTCCGGGTTGAGCGTGGTTTCCCACAGCTGCTCGGCGTTCATCTCGCCCAGCCCCTTGAAGCGGCTGATGTTCCACTTGCCCTCGGCCACGCCATCCTTGCGCAGCTTGGCCAGGATGGCGCCCAGTTCGCGCTCGTCCAGCGCATAGAGCTTGGTGGCCGGCTTCTTGCCGCGCGCCGGCGCGTCGACACGGAACAGCGGCGGCTGCGCCACGTAGATGTGGCCAGCTTCGACCAGGCGCGGGAAGTGGCGGAAGAACAGCGTCAGCAGCAGCACCTGGATGTGCGCGCCGTCCACGTCGGCATCGCTCAGGATGCAGATCTTGCCATAGCGCAGCCCGTCCAGGTCCACCGCGTCGGCCGGGCCATGCGGATCCACGCCTATCGCCACCGAAATATCATGGATCTCGGCGTTGGCAAACAGCCGGTCGCGCTCTACCTCCCATGTATTGAGCACCTTGCCGCGCAGCGGCAGGATGGCCTGGGTTTCCTTGTCGCGTCCCATCTTGGCGCTGCCGCCGGCGGAGTCGCCTTCAACCAGGAACAGTTCGTTGACGCGGGTGTCGTGGCTCTGGCAATCGGTGAGCTTGCCCGGCAGCACCGCCACGTTCGAGCTCTTGCGCTTCTTGATCTTGCGCCGCGCCCGCTGGCGGCTTTGCGCGGCGTTGATCGCCAGCTCGGCCAGCTTCCTGCCTTCCTCCACGTGCGTGCCCAGCCACAGCTCCAGCGCCGGCTGCACGAAGCTGGACACCAGCCGCACGGCGCTGCGCGAGTTCAGCCGCTCCTTGATCTGGCCCTGGAACTGCGGGTCCAGCACGCGGGCCGACAGCACGTAGCTGGCGTGCGCCAACACGTCTTCGGACATGAGCTTGACGCCCTTGGGCAGCAGCGCGTGCATGTCGATGAAATTCTTCAGCGCCTGGAACAGGCCGTCCCGCAAGCCGCTGTCGTGCGTGCCGCCGGCCGTGGTCGGAATGAGGTTGACAAAGCTCTCGCGCACCGGCGCGCCCTCTTCGGTGAACGCCAGCGCCCACTCGGCACCCTCGCCTTCGGCAAACTGCTCGTCTCCGGATTCGGCCCAGGCCTGTCCCGTCAGGACGGGAAACAGCGGATCCGCGGGCAGGCTCTGCTCCAGGTAGCCGGACAGGCCGGCGTCATACTGCCAGCTTTGCTCCTCGTTCTTTTTCTCGTTGACCAGCTCCATGCACAGGCCGGGCAGCAAGACCGCCTTGCTGCGCAGCAGGTGCATGAACTCGGCCATGGGCAGCCGCATGCTGTCAAAGTAACTGGCATCGGGCCAAAGGCGGACCGTGGTGCCCTGCTTGCGCTCACCTGCCGTGCGCTGGCGCAGTTGCAACGGCTCGGCCACGTAGCCGCCTTCAAAGGCAATGAAGCCCACTTTGCCATCGCGATGGCTGGTCACCTCAAGGCGCTGGCTGAGCGCGTTGGTCACGGCCACGCCCACCCCGTGCAGGCCGCCGGAAAAATTGTAGGCAGCGTCCTTGCCCTTGGCAAACTTGCCGCCTGCATGCAGCCGCGTGAACACCAGCTCCAGCACGGGGGCCTGCTCCTGCGGGTGCAGGCCGCAGGGAATGCCGCGGCCGTCGTCTTCCACGCTGATGGCGCCGTCGGCGTGCAGCGTCACGACAATCTTCTTGCAAAAACCGGCCAGCGCCTCGTCTGCGGCGTTGTCCAGGACCTCCTGCACGATATGCAGCGGGCTGTCGGTGCGCGTGTACATGCCAGGGCGCTGGCGCACCGGCTCCAGGCCCTTGAGGATGTGTATGGACGCTTCCGAATAGGCCGAGGCGTCATGAGACAAGCGGGTTACCATGGCCGCAGATTCTAGTGATAGCCCGGGGTTGTGCAGGAGCAGCCACGGCAATGCCCCTTGCGCCTGGCCCGGCCATCGATCGCATGAACCTGCAAGACCTGCCCGCACCTTCTGACTGGATACGGCGCTGGAGCCATCTGGTCGCGCCCGGCGCGACCGTACTGGACGTGGCCTGCGGCCGGGGCCGGCACCTGCACTGGTTTGCGCGGCGCGGCCACCCGGTGGCCGGCGTTGATCGCGACGCGCAGGCGCTGGCCGCCCTGGCGGGTTTGGGCGAACTGGTGCACGCCGACATCGAGCAGGGACCCTGGCCATTTGCAGGGCGCCAGTTTGGCGCGGTCGTGGTGACCCATTACCTGTGGCGTCCGCTGCTGCCCACGCTCCTGGACAGCGTGGCGGCGGGCGGCGTCCTGCTGTACGAAACGTTTGCCGTCGGCAACGCCAGCGTGGGCCGCCCGGCCAACCCGGACTTTCTCCTGCAAAACGGCGAGCTCCTGCGCCACTGCCGCAACGCGAGCTGGCACGTGGCCGGCTATGAAGACGGGTTTCTTGAGCGGCCCGCGCGCTTCATGCAGCGCATTGCCGCCGTGCGCCGGGGCGCTCCGGCGCAAGGCAGCGCCCCGCCACGCTACCGGCTGCCGGAATCTGGATCGCTGCAGTAGCGCAGCGCTGCGTCTTCCCGCAGCGCTGCACCCAAGCCATGAAATGCAGCGTACTACACTAGAATCACGCCAAAGAGAACCACTTTGCATTTCCACCGAATCCCCATGACGCCAATTGTTGGTAGTACCGTTGCGCTGGTCACGCCCATGCAAGAGGATGGCCGCGTTGACTACGATGCGCTGCGCAAGCTGATCGACTGGCATGTGCAGGAAGGCACGGCCTGCATCAGCGTGGTTGGCACCACCGGCGAATCACCCACGCTGAGCCACGAAGAAAACCACGAGGTCATCCGCGTTGCCGTCGAGCAGGTGCGGACGCACACCGAGCGGCACGTGCCCATCCTGGCCGGCTGCGGCGCCAACTCCACCCGCGAGGCCATCTCGCTGGCGCGCTACGCGCAAAAAGTGGGGGCAGACTTCCAGCTCCAGGTCGTGCCCTATTACAACAAGCCGACGCAGGAAGGCCAGTACCAGCATTTCAAGGCGGTGGCAGAAGCGGTGGGCGACCTGCCCATGGTGCTGTACAACGTGCCGGGCCGCACCGTGGCAGACATGCAGGCCGATACGGTGCTGCGTTGTGCCGAGGTTCCGGGCATCGTCGGCATCAAGGAAGCCACAGGCAACCTCGTCCGCGCGCAGCAGATCATCAGCCGCGCGCCCAAGGGCTTTGCCGTCTACTCGGGCGATGACCTGACCGCAGTGGCGCTGATGCTGTGCGGCGGCCACGGCAACGTCAGCGTCACGGCCAACGTGGCGCCGCGCCTGATGCACGCGCTGTGCACCGCAGCCGTTGCCGGCGAGCGGGACGAGGCGATGCGGCTGCAGTATGGGCTGATGGCCGTGCACCAGGCATTGTTTGTAGAATCCAACCCCATCCCGGTGAAGTGGGCGCTGGGCCGCATGGGCCGCTGCCAGCCGCACCTGCGGCTGCCGCTGACCCCGCTTGCGGACGCGCATCACGCGACGGTTGAGCGGGCACTGCAAGGCGCCGGCCTGCTCTCGTGACCTCCGTGGCAGCAGCGGCCCGGCTCCGGACGCTGGCATGAGCAGCGTTCGCAGCCAACCCACCTCCCCCTCAAAGGAAAGCCGAACGTGACGTTTCTTGCAAGATATCAACGCATCTTCCTGTGCGCAGCGCTGCTCGTGCTGGCCGGAGGCTGCTCGATCCTGGAATCCGACACGATCGACTACAAGAGCGCCGGGCGCGGCACCTCGCTGGAAGTGCCGCCGGACCTGACGCAGTTGCAGACCAGCTCGCGCTACACGATTCCGGGAGACACCGTGACCGCCAGCGGTTACCAGGCCGGGCAGGACGTGGCCAACCGCAGCGGCGTGCGCACGGCGCCCGACACCATTGCCGACGTGCACTACATGCGCGACGGCGCCACGCGCTGGCTGCGGGTGGACCGCCCGGCGGACAAGATCTGGAAGGAGCTGCGCAACTTCTGGCTGGACAACGGATTCCTGCTCACGGTCGACCAGCCCAACACCGGCATCATGGAAACCGACTGGGCCGAAAACCGTGCCAAGATCCCGCAGGACGTGATCCGGCGCACGCTGGGCAAGGTATTTGACTCGCTTTACTCCACCGGCGAGCGTGACCGCTTCCGCACGCGCGTCGAGCGCAACGACTCGGGCGGCACCGACATCTTCATCACCCACGACGGCATGGAAGAGGTCTACACGTCCAGCCAGCGCGACAGCACCGTGTGGCAGGCCCGTCCGCGTGATCGGGACCTGGAGGCCGAGTTCCTGCGTCGCCTGATGGTCACGCTGGGCGTCTCCGAAGAGAAATCCAAGGCCATGGTCGCGCAGGCGGCAGCCGGCGAGGCCAGTACCGAGGCGCGCGCCCAGGTGGTGCAGGTCAGCGGCGCTGCGGCGGTGCAGATGCCCGAGGATTTTGACAGCGCGTGGCGCCGCGTGGGCCTGGCGCTGGACCGCACCGGATTCACCGTCGAAGACCGCGACCGCAGCCGGGGCCTGTACTACGTGCGCTACGTCGACCCCGAGCTGGAAAGCAAGAAGCCGGGCTTCTTTGGCAAGCTCTTTGGCCGCGGCTCCAAGCAGTTGCCCACCGAGCGCTACCAGATCCAGGTCGAGTCGGGCCAGACCGGCAGCGTGGTGACGGTGCATGACAAGGACGGCGGCGCGATCCCGGCCCAGGACAATGCAAGCATCGTGCAGATTCTTGCAGACGAGCTGAAATAAGGCGCCAGCAGTCCCCGTGTTGCGCTTTTGCAGCCTGGCCAGCGGCAGCGCGGGCAACGCAACGCTGGTCGAGGCCAGTGATGGCCACCAGCGCACGCGGCTGCTCATCGACTGCGGGCTGGGCTGGCGTCAGCTGCACCAGCGGCTGGCCCGCATCGACCTGGCGCCGGAGCAGCTGGACGGCGTCTTCATCACGCACGAGCACGGCGACCATGTCGGCTGCGTGGTGCAGCTGTCGCTGCGCTACCGCGTTCCGGTCTGGACCAGCACAGGAACCCTGCAGGCGCTGGGAAAGGCGCAGGCGCTGCCACTGGCCCGCCAGGCGTCTGACGGCGTGGCAATTGCGGTGGGCGGCATGGAGCTCACGCCTTTCACCGTACCGCACGATGCACGCGAGCCGCTGCAGCTCACCTGTACCGACGGCAACCGCAAGCTCGGCATCGCCACCGACCTGGGGCACGCCACGCCCCACGTGCTTGACCGGCTGGCTGCCTGCAACGCGCTCGTGCTGGAAAGCAACCACGACCCCGACCTGCTGGCCCGCTCGCGCTACCCCGACTTCCTCAAGCAGCGCATCAGCGGCGTGCTGGGGCACCTGAGCAACGCGCAGGCGCTGCAGGTCCTGCGCAGCATTGACCACCGCCGGCTGGACATCGTGGTCGCGGCACACCTGAGTGAGCGCAACAACGACCCGGAACGGGTGCAGCGGGAGTTTGCCACGGCGCTGGGCCGCAGCGCGGGCGACGTCTTCGTCGCAAGCCGCAACGGACTGGACTGGTTGCCCGCCTGATCAGTCGGGCTGCCCGGCGCTTGCCGGGTCCGGCTCGCCGGTGCTTTTGGTCTCGCCCGACCTGATGGGCGCATCGATGCGCGCCTCGCCACTGACTTCAACACCAGCGCTACTCACCGCGTCGCTGGCCCGGCTGGCCGTGTCGGCAACGGATTCGCGCGCCTCGCTGTGCGACGCCTTCAGCGCCGCGCGGGCCCGCTCGGCGGCTGCAGCCACCTCGTCAGCCGCCTGATCCGAGACCTCATCGGCTGCGCTGCTGGCGCGGTCCGCGGCAAGGCCCGCCTTCTGCACCGCCTCAGCAGCCGCGGCGGTTGCTGCCTGGGCGGCGTCAGCCGCCGTGTCTGAAACCGGCCGGTCGTCGTTTTTCAGGCTGCCCTGCATGGCGGCTTCAACGTTGTCGTCCTGCTCTGCTGTGTGAGCGTCGCGCTGGGCAGCCTCGCCGGCATCGTTCACGGCCGGCTCATCCATGTCATCCGGCGCGGCAGCCGCCGGCTGCGGGGCGCCGCCGGAATCAGACGCTGGTGTCTCGGGCAGCGGCAGCGGGGTTTCAGGGTCCGGCTTGCAGCCGACCAGCACAACCAGCATGGCGGCCAGGACGGCAGGAATGAACAACTTGCGAGACAGCATCGTGACGTGAACAGGAGTGATGTTTTGAAAACCCACTGGCAAATCGCGCGGCGTGACGGGAGGGAAGCAGGATGCGCTTAGGCGCGCTCCTGACATGGCGGACCGCGGCACGCTGGCTCGGCCAGACCTTTGTATTTTAAGCGGCTGGGACAACCCCACCGTCCCGTGCGCTGCCGCGCATGGGGTAGCATGCGGGGCATGGATGGCTCAAACCCTGTCGTCTCGGAGCTGGCCCGGCAGCTTGCGGCTGCGCAGCGCGTGGTGGCGTTCACCGGTGCCGGCATGTCGACCGAATCCGGGATCCCTGATTTTCGCAGTCCCGGCGGCATCTGGTCGCGCATGCAGCCCATCCAGTTTCAAGACTTCGTGCGGTCTGCCGAAGCACAGCGCGAATCGTGGCGCCGCGTCTTCGATGGTGAACGCGACCTCTCGGGCAAGCAGCCCAACATCGGGCACGAGGTGCTGGCGCGCTGGGTGAAGGCCGGGCGCATCTCGCACATCATCACGCAAAACGTCGACAACCTGCACCAGGCTTCCGGCGTTGCGGACGAACACATCATCGAGCTGCACGGCAACGCCGGCTACGTCAGCTGCCTGGAGTGCCACCAGCGCTACGAGATCGAGGATCTGCGCCCCGAATACGAGCTGACCGGCGAGGTGCGCGACTGCGATTCCTGCGGCGGCCTGCTCAAGGTGGCCACCGTGTCGTTTGGCCAGCCCATGCCGGATGCCGAGATGGCCCGCGCAGAGCGCGCTGCACAGGACTGCGATCTGTTCCTCTCCATGGGTTCGTCGCTTCAAGTCTACCCCGCCGCGGGACTGCCGCAGGCAGCGCGGGCCGGTGGCGCAAGACTGGTCATCATCAACCGCGAAGCCACGCCGCTGGACTCCCTGGCGGACCTGGTCATCCACGCTGAAATCGGCGCCACGCTGGCTGCTGCGCAGCAGCTGCTTGACGCCTGAAGCCAGCGGTGCGGAGCCCGCGACAAGCGCGCTCAGTTGTATCGCTGCGGTTCGGGCTTGATCATGCCGGCTCCGGCCGGCGCGTCTTCCTGCAGCGACATGAGCGAGGCGTTGCCGCCGGCGGCCGTCGTATTGATGCTGAGCGCGCGCTCGGTGGCAAAGCGGTGCAGGTAATGCGGTCCGCCGGCCTTGGGGCCGGTCCCTGACAGGCCTTCACCGCCAAAGGGGTGCACCCCCACGACGGCACCGATCATGTTGCGGTTGACGTAGGCGTTGCCGGCATGGATGCGGCGCGTCACCCGTTCCACCGTCGTGTCGATGCGGCTGTGGATGCCGAAAGTGAGGCCGAAGCCCATGCGGTTGATGGCGTCGACCACGGCATCCAGCTCATGGCTCCTGAAGCGCAGCACGTGCAGGATGGGGCCAAACTGCTCGTCGCCGAGTTGCTCGATGCTGTCCAGCTCGAACGCCTGCGGCGCCACGAAGGTACCGGCCTTGGCCGCTTCGGTCAGGTCGCAGCGCTGGATGAGGCGGAACCGGCGCTCGGCGTCGCGTGCATAGTCGCCGAGCCTGGTGCAGGCCTCGCTGTCTATGACCGGCGTGACATCGGTGGCCAGCGACCACGGGTCGCCTATGGACAGCTCGGTCATGGCACCCTTGAGCATGTCAAGCAGGGCATCGGCGATGTCCGCCTGCACAAACAGCACACGCAGCGCCGAGCAACGCTGGCCGGCGCTCTGGAAGCTGGACTTGACGACATCGGTCACCACTTGCTCCAGCAGCGCCGAGGAGTCCACGATCATGGCGTTTTGGCCGCCGGTTTCCGCAATCAGCGGGATGATGGGGCCCTCGCGCGCTGCCAGTTGCCGGTTGATGCTCTTCGCGGTGGCCAGCGATCCGGTGAACGCCACACCGGCGACCCGGGTATCGGCCACCAGCGCTGCCCCCACCGTGGGTCCATCGCCGGGCAGGAACTGCAGCACGTCCCCGGGGATGCCAGCCTCGTGCATGAGCGTGACCGCATGGTGGCCGATGAGACTGGTCTGCTCGGCCGGCTTGGCAATGACGGCATTGCCCGCGCCCAGCGCGGCGGCCACCTGGCCCGTGAAGATGGCCAGCGGAAAATTCCAGGGGCTGATGCAGACAAAAACGCCGCGTCCGTGCAGGCTCAGCGTGTTGCGCTCTCCGGTGGGCCCCGGCAGCCGCATCGGGAGCGCAAACTCGCGCTCGACCTGCAGCGCGTAGTAGCGGCAAAAGTCGACCGCTTCGCGCACTTCGGCCACGCCGTCTGGAATATGCTTGCCTGCTTCGCGCGCACACAATGCCACCAGGGCCGGCGTGTGCTGCTCCAGCAGCGCCGCATAGCGACGCAGGCAGGCGGCGCGTTCCGCGGCCGGCGTGGCGTCCCAGCGGCTGGCCGCCGCTTTTGCAGCGGCCAGTGCCACATCCATGTCTTCGGCCGTGGCCCAGGCCACCCGCCCTACCCTGCGGCGGCGGTCGGCCGGTGAGTACACGGGGTGGAACTCGCGCTCCGCTTCATGCCCGCTGATGAGCGGTGCTGCATGCCAGTCCTGTTTGTCGGCGGCTTCCATGCCGCTTGCCAACGCATCAAGCTCGAGCACGTCGCTGAGGTCTGTGCCGCGCGAGTTGAGGCGCTCGGCGCCATACAGCTGCGCCGGCAGGACGATGCGCGGGTGCCAGATGGGCTCGTTGGCCTCGGCTGCGGCCGCCGGGTCGGCCACCAGGTGCGCTACCGGCTCTTGCCGGTCGACAATGCGGTTCACAAACGAGCTGTTGGCGCCGTTCTCCAGCAGGCGTCGCACCAGGTAGGCGAGCAGGTCTTCGTAGGCGCCCACCGGCGCATAGATGCGGCAACCCGGCGCCATGGCCTCTTCGCCTTCCATGACCTGAGCGTACAGCACCTCGCCCATTCCGTGCAGGCGCTGGAATTCAAAGTCGTCGTGCCCGGCGACCTCGCGCACGTACGCCAGCGTGTGCGCGTTGTGCGTGGCCATTTGCGCGTAGAAGTGCTTGCGGTCGGCCAGCAGCTTGCGCGCACAGGCCATGTACGACACGTCGGTGTTGACCTTGCGCGTGAACACCGGGTAGCCATCCAGCCCCTGTTCCTGCGCCAGCTTGATCTCGGTGTCCCAGTAGGCGCCCTTGACCAGCCGCGTCATGATGCGCCGGCCATCGCGCTCGGCCACGACGGCGAGCCAGTCTATGACGTCAAACGCCCGCTTTTGATAGGCCTGCACGGCCAGACCCAGACCCTGCCATTGCGCGAGTCGGGTGTCGGCCGACAGGCGGTCAAATATCTCCAGCGACAGGTCCAGCCGCGCCGCTTCCTCGGCATCCATGGTCAGGTTGATGTCGTAGCCCGCCGCCATGTGCGCCAGCTCGCGCATGCGTGGCAGCAGCTCCGCCAGCACGCGTTGGCGCTGCGCCAGCTCGTAGCGCGCATGCAGCGCCGACAGTTTCACCGATACGCCGGGTGACGCAATGGGCCCACGGCTGGCACTGGCCTTGCCGCAGGTTTCTATGGCGTGTTGATAGGCTGCAAAGTAGCGCTGTGCGTCGGCGTCGGTGCGCGCGGCTTCGCCCAGCATGTCGTAGGAGTGGGTATAGCCGCGCTTTTCCAGCGCCCGGGCGTTGCGCGTGGCCTCGGCCATGGTGCGACCCAGTACGAACTGCCGGCCCATGATGCGCATGGCCTGGCGCAGCGCCTGGCGGATCATGGGCTCGCCGCCGCGCCGCAGCAGGCCCTGCATGACGTCGCGGAAATTGCGCTGCGGCTGGTCTTCATGGCGCAAGATGCGGCCGGTCAGCATGAGTGCCCAGGTCGACGCGTTGACAAAGGTCGACGCGCTCGCGCCCAGATGACTCTCCCAGTCCGAGCCGCCGATCTTGTCCTCGATCAGTCGGTCCACCGTTGCACTGTCCGGGATGCGCAGCAGCGCCTCGGCCAGGCACATGAGCACCACGCCCTCCTGGCTCGAGAGGTCGTACTGCTGCATGAACGCATCGATGCCGCTGCCGTGCACCTGCTGCGCGCGGACGCCCTGCACCAGCCGCGCCGCCCGCGCAACCACCCGCTCCGTTGCCTCGGGTGGCAAGCGGGCTGCCTTGAGCAGGCGGTGAACCTGCACGGTTTCATCGCAGCGGTAGTGTTCCAGCACGGCCCTGTAGGCCGGATCACGCGTTTGCGCTGGAGCTTCATGGATCATGGCGGCCATGCTCGGGTCAGAACCAATCGGGCCAGCATAGCGTCTTGCCTCGCGCTTGTCGAGACTGACTGACTGCGCGGCACGTTTGTGCCGGCCCCGGGCGGCGCGCCCGTGTCTTTTCAGTCGTGACCCCTGGCCACGCAAACCGAGGGCGAGTGGCGTTCGCTGGACCATGCAGCCTGACGCCGGGAGCGGCGCACAGGTCCGTTGCGTAGGCGGCAGCGTAACGTCAGAGCCAGCGCCGCACGTGCTGCCTGTATGTTTGGTATGTAGAGCCAAACGCGGCCTGCAGTGCGCGCTCTTCTGGCAGGATCTGCAAGCGCGTGATGCCCGTGCAGAACAGCGTCACCGTCACCAGCCCCCAGGCCGTCGCCCACCAGCAGGCAAGCGCTGCCAGCACCAGCGCCAGTCCCAGGTACATGGGGTTGCGCGTGTGGCGGTAGATGCCGTGGCTGACCACCGTGCGCGCCCGCTCGGGCCGATGTGGGTCCGCCGTGGTTTGCGCCTGCCGGAATGCAATCACGCCGGCCAGCCCGCAGGCCGCGCCGGCAGCGGCCAACACCAGCGCCAGCAGGCGGTGCCCGGCAAAGGGGAAATTGCACTGCGGCAGCGCCCAGGCTGCCAGCCACGTCAAAAGGGCAAAGAACAGCCATTGCACGGGCGGTGGAATCTTCAGTTCAAGGGTGCGCACGGCTGACCATTCCACGACCGATTACGGCAAGACGTCAAGTGCCCGGGCAGTTCCTGGCTGGAACCGGGTCTCGGCGCGCACCACCAGCGCCAGGCCAGCCAGCAGGATGACAAAGCCGGCGTATGCAGCCAGCAGCGGCCGCTCGCCCACGACGACCAGCGCCAGCACGAAAGCGGTGGCCGACTCCATCAGCGCCAGCGACACGGCGCTGGCCGCACTGACAAAACGCAGCCCGTCGCTGTAGAGCAGATAGGCCACCCCGGTTGCGACCACGCCCAGGAACAAGACAACGCCCCAGCCCCGGCCCGACAAGCGCAGCGGCCCCACCAGCAGCCAGGCTGCAGGAACGGCGATGAGCGAAGCGACAAGGAAGACGTAGAAGGTCACGGTTGCCGGATGCCAGCGTACCACCAGTTGCTTGTTCAACACGGTATACGCGGCATAGGAAAAACCGGCTCCCAGGCAAAAGGCGATACCCAGCGCGTCGGCATGCAGCGGACCGCCGCGCCCCAGCACCAGCAGGATGCCGCCCATGATCGCGATGCCCGTGCCCAGCCACCACTGGCGCTGAGGCCACACCCCCACCAGCGCCTGCAGCAGGCCCGCCCACAGCGGACTGCTGCCCAGGACCAGCGCCGTGCCGACCGCGACGCCCACCGTCTTGACGCCGGCAAAAAAGAACAGGTTGTAGCCAGCCATAGCGATGCCCGCGGGCACCGCAACGCGCGCGTCCATCGCCAGCAGGTCGGCGCCGGCCTGCGACCAGCCCGTTGTGAAGGCCACGTAGATCGCAAAGAACAGCGTGGCAATGGCCACGCGCAGCGTGCCCACCCAGAACGGCGACAGGCTCGCGGCGACGAACGTCTGCGCGGTCCCCGTGGTTCCCCACAGCATGGCACCGGCAAGCACCAGGGCAACGCCGCGGAGCGCGGGGCTCAGTCCGGGCCGCGCAGCCATGACGGGGTCCCGGCTTCCCGGCGGCGCGGGCAATCTGGCGCTGGATCATTCATGCAGGAACCACGCCCCAGGCAAACGGATCGTCCGCGTCAAAGAGCAGCGTTGCTTCGGCACTGATGTGCGCGCGGCCCCGTATGCTGGGCACGATATGCCCCGGCGGCAGGCCGGCATGCGTTTCATAGCTGCCCTCGAAGACGCTGCCGACGATGCCCTCTTGGCGCCAGGCCTGTCCCGGCGCCAGCCGCCCCTCGGCAGCCAGGCAGGCCAGCTTGGCGCTGGTCCCCGTGCCGCAGGGCGAACGGTCGTACGCCCGTCCCGGGCAGAGCACGAAGTTGCGGCTGTCCGCCGCAGCGCCCGGCGGCAGGTCCGCAAACAGCTCGACGTGATCGACCTCGGCGCCGCCTGCGCCAGTCACTCCGGCCTCGGCCAACGCCTGGCGGACCTGCCAGGCAAACTGCGCCAGCGCTTCAGCGCGTTCAAACTCAAGCCGCTGGCCGTGATCGGAAACCAGGAAAAACCAGTTCCCGCCCCAGGCCACGTCGCCCGTCACCGCCCCGTGCCCCGGCACGTTGACGCTGACGGCCTGCCGGTAGCGGTACGCCGGCACGTTGCGCACCGTCACGCTGCCATCGGCATGCAGGCAAGCCCTGACCACGCCCACCGGCGTCTCGATGCCATGCCAGCCGGGGCGGATGCGCCCCATGTGCGCCAGCGACACCATGAGCCCAATCGTGCCGTGCCCGCACATGCCCAGGTAGCCCGCATTGTTGAAGAAGATGACCCCGGCGCTGCAACGGGCGTCGGTCGGCTCGCAAAGCAGTGCGCCCACCAGCACGTCCGAGCCGCGCGGCTCGCAAACGATGCCGGTGCGCAAGTAATCGTACCGCGCGCCAAACAGCCGGCGCCGCTCCGCCAGCGGCGCGCTGCCCAGGTCGGGTCCGCCGGCAACGACCAGCCGCGTCGGCTCGCCGCCGGTATGGGAATCTATGACGCGCAGCGATTTCATCAGGACGGTTGCGGGGTTGCACAGCGACAACGGCGACAACAATCACATCATCGTATCGCATCTGCACCCTGCGGTTGACAGGCTCGCTGCGACGGTCGGGAGGCACGCATGCCGACGGCGCGCCGCGCTTGCGCGTCGGTCAGCGGAGGCACGCTGGCAGTGCGTCCATATCGAGATCGAAGTCGCGGCCGCCATCCCGGACTGACCGGGCACGACATCAGAAACAGCAGCCCGCGAAAGCATGGCAACGTTGGCCTGCGCCATGCCAGCTCTGGCATCATCGCCCGCAAATCGAGCGCGCGGGCCCTGTTCTCGGTCCGTGATGACCTTGTGGTCCCGGCTGTTCATGCTCCACATCCCGGCCGTTTGCAACGGAGCCATGCGCTGCCTTTGCCCCGCTGCGGCTGATCGTGGTTCAATCCCGTGTTGCCAGCAGCTGGTCCCGGGACAGCCCATCGCCGCAACCGCCACGTATGGGCGGGACCGGTGCTCCGGGATAATGACCCGTTTGCCATGAACCCGCTGCAACGGAAAAACAGGCTTGCCAGTCCCTGCATCCATTTCTCACACACCAAGGAAACTCCAGATGAAATTCAAGAACATGCGCTTTGTTGCGGCCGCTGCAGCCTTGGCCTGCGCGGCCACCACCACGCTGGCTGCCGATCAATTGAAGATTGGCATGCTGACCACATTGTCCGGCCCCGGCGCGGCGCTGGGCATCGACATCCGCGACGGGTTTGAACTGGCGGTCAAGCACCTGGACGGCAAGCTCGGCGACGTCGATGCCAAAGTAATCGTCGTCGACGACCAGCTGAACCCGGACGCAGCCAAGCAGGCTGCCGACCGCATGCTCAAGCGCGACAAGGTCGATTTCATGACCGGCATCGTGTTCTCCAACATCATGCTCGCCGTGGGCCAGCCGGTTTTCAACTCCGAGACGTTTTACATCAGCGCGAACTCGGGCCCCTCGCAGTACGCCGGCGAGCAGTGCAATCCGTATTTCTTCAGCGCGTCCTACCAGAATGACCAGCTGGATGAAGCGGCAGGCCAGCTGGTCACGGACCAGGGTTACAAGAAGCTGGCCCTGGTCGCCCCCAACTATCCCGCTGGCCGCGACCACCTGAACGGTTTCAAGCGCTTCTACAAGGGCGACATCGTGATGGAGGAATACACCCAGCTCAAGCAGCTGGACTATGGCGCCGAGCTGTCCAAGCTGCGCGCATCCGGCGCCGACGCGGTGTACATCTTCCTGCCCGGCGGCCTGGGCGTCAATTTCATCAAGCAGTTTTCCGGCGCGGGCCTGGGTGACGACATGAAGCTGTTCGCGCCCGGCTTCTCCGCCGACGAAGACGTGATTGCCGCGGTGGGCGAGTCCATGGTGGGCATCCAGAACACGTCCCAGTGGGCCCATGACATGGACAGCGATCTGAACAGGCGCTTCGTTGCCGACTTCGAGAAGGAATACGGCCGGTTGCCCACCATGTACGCGTCCCAGGGCTACGACGCCGCGCTGCTCATAGACGGCGCCGTGCGCAAGGTGGGTGGTGACCTGGCCGACAAGGACGCGGTGCGTACGGCACTGGAATCAGCGCCGTTTGAAGCCCTGCAGGGGAACTTCAAGTTCGATGTCAACCACTATCCCATCCAGGACTTCCACGTCCGCGAGGTGATCAAGGACGACCAGGGCCGCGTCACCAACCGGCTGGTTGGCAAGGTGTTTGAAAACCACCGCGACGCCTACGTCGAGCAGTGCAAGATGCCTTCCTGAAGCGCCGCTGCCGACACCGCGTGCCGCCATGGATGCTGTCCTGCTTCTTGAGCAGCTCCTCAACAGCCTGCAATTCGGGTTGATGCTGTTCCTGCTGGCTGCCGGCCTGACGCTGGTGTTCGGCATCATGAACCTCATCAACCTGGCGCACGGCTCGCTTTACATGGTGGGCGCCTACCTGGTCGCCACGCTGGCCAATGCCAGCGGCTCGTTCTGGCTGGGCCTGGCCGGCGGCATTGCCGCCACCATCGTCGTCGGCATCGTGCTCGAGATGACGCTCATCCGGCGCCTCTACCAGCGCGATCACCTGACGCAGGTGCTTGCCACTTTTGCGCTGCTGCTCATGGCCAACGACGGCGTGCGCATGATCTGGGGCTCGCAGCCCATCAACACGCCCGCGCCGGGTGGCCTGGCGGGTCCCGTCGAGTTGCTGCCCGGGCTTTCCTACCCGGCCTACCGCCTGTTCATCATTGCCGCCGGGCTGCTTGTGGCCGTGATGCTGTACCTGCTCATCACGCGCACGCGCATTGGCATGCAGGTGCGCGCCGGCGCTTCCAACCGCGAAATGGCGCGCGCCATGGGCGCCAACGTGCGCTGGCTGTTCACCGGGCTGTTTGCCTTTGGCGCCGCGCTGTGCGCGCTGGCCGGCGGCCTGCTGGGTCCACTGCTGGCCGTGCAGGTGGGCATGGGCGAGAGCATCCTCATCCTGGCCTTTGTCGTCATCGTCATCGGCGGCATAGGATCGGTCCGCGGCGCGCTGGTTGGCGCGCTGCTGGTGGGGCTGGTGGATACCGGCGGGCGCACCGTGGTGCCCTGGCTCTTTGGCGCGCTCATGGGCCCGGCAGCCGCATCCACCGTGGGCCCGTCGGTCGCGTCCATCCTCATTTACGTGCTCATGGCCGCGGTGCTCTTCTTCAAGCCCCAGGGGCTGTTCCCCGCCCATGGCTGAAACCGGAAACGCCCAGCCCGCGTACCGGCACCCACGCAGCCTGCTGGAACATTCGCTGCAGCCTTTCGTGGCACTGCCGCTGCTGGCGCTGCTCGTTACCCTGCCGTGGATCACCCACGCGCTGGACGCCGATTTCTACACCAGCGTCGCCAGCCGCATGCTGATCCTGGCGCTGGCCGCGACCAGCCTCAACTTCATCCTGGGCTTTGGCGGCATGGTCAGCTTCGGACATGCCGCATTTGTCGGCGTGGGCGGCTACACAGTGGGCATCCTGATGATGAACGGCCTGGTTTCCGGCTGGATCGCCTGGCCGGCGGCGTTTGTGGTGGCGGGCCTGTTTGCGCTCATGATCGGACTGGTCAGCCTGCGCACGCGTGGCGTCTACTTCATCATGATCACGCTGGCGTTTGCGCAAATGCTGTTCTACCTCATGGTGTCGCTGCAACAGTACGGCGGCGAGGACGGGCTGCCGCTGGCGTCGCGCTCGCGCCTCGGGCTGGGGCTGGACCTGGCCCGCGACACCCAGTTTTATTACGTGGTGCTTGTCATCTGCACGCTGCTGTTCATCGCGTTCACCCGCGTGCTCAACTCCCGCTTCGGACACGTCCTGCAAGCCATCCGTGAAAACGAAACACGGATGATGGCCCTGGGGTTTCGCGTCTACCACTACAAGCTGCTCGCGTTCACGCTGGCCGGCGCCGTCGCCGGACTCGCTGGTGCCCTGCTCGCCAACCAAAGCAGCTTCGTCAGTCCCGCCCTGCTCAACTGGACCGAATCGGGCGTCATGCTGGTCATGGTCATCCTGGGCGGCGTCGGCCATGTGTACGGTGGGTTCGCGGGTGCGGTAGCGTACCTGCTGATCGAAGAAATTTCATCCGGCCGGACCATGTACTGGCATTTCTGGCTTGGCGCCATCCTGCTGGCAGTCGTGCTCCTGGCTCCAAACGGCTTGCTCAGCCTGCTGCGCAGGAAGGAGCGACCGTGAGCGGCGACAGACCGCTGCTGGAAACCGTGGACCTGGTCAAGCGTTTTGGTGGCCTGCGGGCCCTCGATGGCGCCAGCCTGTCGGTGCAGCAGGGCGAAATCCACGCATTGATCGGCCCCAACGGCGCCGGCAAGACCACGCTCGTGCACCAGCTCTCCGGCGCGCTGCCACCCACCTCGGGCAGCGTCCGCCTTGCCGGGCAGGACATCACCGGCCTGTCCATGCACGGCCGCGTCCGTCTCGGGCTGGTGCGCTCCTACCAGATCACCAGCATCTTCAGCCGCCTGAGCGTGCTGGAAAACCTGGCGCTGGCCATCCAGTCGCGCAACGGCAGCAACCTGCGTTTCTGGCGCCCTGCGCGGCACGACCGCGCGCGCTACGACGCCGCCGCTCGCGTGGCCGCACGGATTGGCCTGGCCGACCGCGTTGACCGCCTGGCCGGCACGCTCTCGCACGGTGAGAAACGCCAGCTCGAGGTTGGCCTGGCGCTGGCGCTGCAGCCCCGCCTGCTGCTGCTTGACGAGCCCATGGCCGGCACCGGCCGGGAAGAGTCCGAGCGCTTGCTCGCCCTGCTGCAAAGCCTGCGCGGCAAGGTCACCATGCTGCTGGTGGAGCATGACATGGACGCCGTCTTCCGCCTGGCCGACCGGATCACCGTATTGGTATATGGCCGCGTCATCGCCACCGGTGCGCCCGAGCAGATCCACGCCAACCCGGAAGTACGCCGCGCCTACCTGGGCGATGAATTGGAAAGCCCGGCATGAGCGCCCTGCTGGAAATTCGCGGACTGGAAGCGGCTTACGGCAGCAGCCAGGTCCTGTTTGGCATCGGCATGGACATCAAGGCGGGCGACGTGGCCACCCTGCTCGGGCGCAACGGCATGGGCAAGACCACCACCGTGCGCGCCATCCTGGGTCTGACGCCGGCGCGCGCCGGCACCATCCACTTTCGCGGCCAAGAAATCCAGAAACAGGCGCCAGACGTGATCGCACGCATGGGCATCGCGCTGGTGCCGGAGGGCCGGCAGATCTTTCCCAACCTGTCGGTGCGCGAGAACCTGGTCGCGTTTGCCTCCAACCGCAACGCCAGCAACGCGCCGTGGACGCTGGAGCGCGTGTACGCACTGTTTCCACGACTGGCCGAGCGCGCCACCAACATGGGCAACCAGCTCTCCGGCGGCGAGCAGCAGATGCTGGCCATTGGCCGCGCGCTCATGACCAACCCGCACCTGCTCATCCTGGACGAAGCCACCGAGGGGCTGGCGCCGCTGATCCGCAAGGAGATCTGGCGCTGCCTCGCCGGACTTCGCGCACAGGGGCAAACCATCCTGGTCATAGACAAATACGTGCAGCGCCTGGTGCAGCTGGCCGACCACCACACGCTCATTGAGCGCGGCCAGGTCGTGTGGCAAGGCAGCTCAAGCCAGCTCGCGGAGAACCCCGCGCTGTGGGAGCGCTACGTCGGCGTCTGATGCAGGAATTTCAAGCAAGGCAAAAACAGGCATCATGCAAACTGCAGCATTTGAGCGCGTCGTCAACATCCGCTTCTCGCCCTGCGACCCATCCGGGACCATATTCTTCCCGCAGTATCGGGTCTTGTTCAACGACCTGGTTGAAACCTGGTTCAACCTGGATTCGGTAGTTGGATGCGTTCGAGCGTGCTGCGATGGGCGTGCCAGGCAAGACGCGACAACGCGGCAGACTACTGTCTGCAAGGCGGAGCAACGCAGCATGGCGCGTCCAGCGCTGTGCGATCGAGTGCATAGCGTGCTCACCAAAATGGTATGCTCCTGCAAGCTTGGCTTTCCCTTTGATCACAACAAGATATGCACACCAAGCAGCGTTCAACTGCTGAATTTAGGTTCAAGTAGACTGGATCAAATCACCCCACCCTGAACGATGGAGACATGCCAATGGACAAGGAAACAATCCGCCAACTGTTGAGCGGACGCGGCGTACAAGTATCCGACGAGCATCTGGCCATGCTCGAGGCGCAGGCGGCCGCGATCGAAGCCATGCGCGCTGCGCTGGACGGCGCACCCGCTCCGGACAGCGACATTGGCCTGATCCACGTGCTGAAGGAGCAGGGCCATGACTGACCTGGCAGGCAAGACCATGGCCGAGCTCGGCCCGCTGCTGCGCGAGCGCAAGATTTCTCCTGTGGAAATCGTCGACGCGGTGATTGCGCGCACCGATGCGAACGACGGCAAGCTCAACGCCTACATCAGCCGCCGCGACGACAAGGCGCGCGCCGCCGCGCGCACGGCCGAGCGCGAGATCATGCGCGGCCTGTACCGCGGCCCGCTGCACGGCATACCGCTGGCGCTCAAGGACAACATCTGCATGCGCGGCGAGACCACCACCATGGGCTCCAAAATCCACAAGGATCACGTGCCCACGCGCAGCGCCACCGTCGTCGACAGATTGACGCACGCCGGCGCCATCATCACCGGCAAGCTCAACCTGCATGAGTACGCCTGGGGCGCCACCACCAACAACCCGCACTTTGGCGCCTGCCACAACCCCTGGGACCTTGCCAAAATCCCCGGCGGCTCCAGCGGCGGCTCCGGTGCAGCGGTAGCGACGGACATGACCATCGGATCGCTGGGCACCGACACCGGCGGCTCCATCCGCATCCCGGCGTCTTTCTGCGGCACCGTCGGGCTCAAGCCCACGCACGGCCTGGTGAGCAAGGCAGGTGTCTTTCCCCTGGGCTGGTCGCTCGATCACGTTGGCCCCATCGTCAAGAGCGTGCACGATGCCGCGCTCATGCTGAACTGCATTGCCGGTTTCGACGCCAGTGACCCAACGTCTGCCCGCGCAGCGACCAGGGACTACACGGCGCTGCTGTCGTCGCAGCTTCAGGGGGTCCGGATCGGCATCAACGAGCGCTACTTCTTCAACAACGTGGATGGACCGGTTGAGCAAGCAGTGCGCGCGGCCGTGCAGCAGCTCGAAGACCTGGGTGCCTCGGTGCATGAGGTCGAAATCCCGGCGCTGCAATATTCCGAATACGCCGAGCTCGTCACCATCGTGGCCGAGGCCAATGCCGTGCACCGCGACAACCTGGTCAAGCGGCCGCAGGACTTTGGTGACGACGTGCGCTTCCTGGTGGAACTGGGCGAGTTGCTCACTTCCGGCGACTACCTCAGGGCGCAGCAGATCCGGCACCGGCTGGATGCGGATTTTGCCGCTGCCTTCCGCGACGTCGACGTGCTTGCCACGCCCACCATCCCGTTCCTGCCGCCTCCCATCGGCGCCGGCACCGTCAGCATCAATGGCGGCGAGGCGCCCTTCCTGGACCACGTGATCCGCTTCACCGGCCCCGGCAACCTCACCGGCCTGCCGTCGCTCAGCATGCCGTGCGGACTGGCCAGCGGCCTGCCCGTGGGGCTGCAGATCATGGGGCCTGCCTTTGGCGAAGACAAGGTCTTGAACGTGGCCTACGCGCTTGAGCAGACCGACCTCATGCAAGGGCAAAAACCCCGGCTCTGAAGAACGACGGACTTGCAAGAACAGCGTCAAAAGGTCCGTGAAATCGGGGCAAATCCAGTCTCTCGCCTGTCTGCTACTGCGATAATCCTAGATTCAGTAGTTGGATGCGTTCGAGCGTGCCGCGATGGGCGTGTCAGGCAAGGCGCGACAACGCCGCAGACTACTGTCTGCAAGGCGGAGCAACGCAGCATGGCGCGTCCAGCGCTGTGCGATCGAGCGCATAGCGTGGTCACCAAAATGGTGTGCTCGTGCAAGCTTGGCTTTTCCTTTGATCACAACAAGATATGTCCACCAAGCAGCGTTCGACTGCTGAATCTAGGATGATGGTTGTTGGGTGAATATTGCAGCGCCACCTATTTACCACGCCGACCGCTGGACGCCGGGGCCTGCGTTTGCGCCGATGCTGCCAGCAGCCTTTGGGCTATCAGATAGCCTTCTTTTCTATGGCGATTGATTGCCGGTATAGAGAAGTCATAGTGCGCTGCCAGAGGCTCCCTGGCCGAGCCATCGCGAACAATGTGGGTAATCGAAGTCGTCGCGCCCCGACCCATCAAGTGCACATAGCGGGGCCTTTGTTGCAGACGGGCGGCAACGTCAGGATCGACCGCGGTCATGATTTCGTCAACAAGGGCCCTGAACTCATGGACCAGCTCGCGAACATGTCCATCATTGCGGATACGCTCGCCATAATTGATTTCATCGCGTCGGGAGAACACCTCCGCGAGATTGATCGGCAACGGCCGCTCGCCTGGAAACAGATTGACGATGAAGACATGTTTATTATCGGCCCCGCACGTGTTGAGAACATGCTCAAGGGGCGAATTGCTGATGATGCCGCCATCCCAGTAGTGGCGTCCGTCAATGGTCGTCCACGGAAACATGGGCGGAAGACTGCAACTGGCCAGGATGTGATCCGGTGTCAGTTCGTCGATGTGGCTGTCAAAGAACACGAGTTCGCCACTATCTACGTCGACAGCGGAAACGATGAGTCTCACCGGGCTTTGGGAGAGCTTGGAGAAATCTATGTATTTGCGCAGCAAATCCCCGAGGGGATTGATGTCATAGATACTCGTCCATTGAGCCGGCCACCATTCGCCATGCACGCCGGGTGCAAGCCAGCGCGGTCTGAAAAATTCCGGGATGCCCCACAACATTGTGGCTCCGACGGCAAGCGTACTGCTGACCGGACCTGGCGCGAACCGGGGCACATGGACGCCAATTTCATTCCAGAACGATTCGACTGCGGAGGCAGCACTGCCCGGGTTGCCAGCGATGATGGCACCGTTGATGGCGCCAATGGAGACTCCGCCCACAATATCGGGCGCAATTCCGGCTTCATCCATCGCCCGAACGACACCGCACTCGAAAGCTCCCAGGGCCCCGCCGCCTTGCAGGATCAGGATGTTCTCTCGTGCCAGATCCTGTATGTCGGCCGCAGGGTCGGCAAGCTGCTTGCCTGCCGTGCGAATGTTGGTGCGGTCGCGAATCAGTGTTTTGATGACGCGGGTTTCCTCGGGCGGCCGGCCCGTGGAAAAGAGACCGATGATTTCGTTTGCCCGGATATAGAATTCTGCAAAGGACTTGTCCTGCAGGCTTCCTCTCTGGATCCGCCTGTCGGCCTGGTCGCTGGTCCCGAGAAACGTAAAGCTGAAGTCCAGGAAATCGCAGTAGTAATGCAGCACGCTGTTGTAAGGAATCTGATGCCCGAGCATGTTTTTTGCTGCAATCTGCCCCTGTTTGCGTGCGTTCTCCCAATGCCTGGCCCGTTGGCGTTCACCACGATCATCCAGATAACTCGCGACATCACCCGATGCAAAAATATCCGGGACGTTCGCCTGCAGGAATTCATCGACAAAAACACCATCCTCAATGAGCAGCCCCGCTTGTTCAAGAAAATCGGTCTGCGCGATGGTCCCGATGGCCATGACTACGGTGTCGCAAGCCATGCGCTTGCCCGATGCAGTCTCCAGGCCGGTGACTTTGCGGGTGCCATGAATCTTGCGAACGGACTGTTCAAGGAAGACGTCGATGCCATGACTTTGGCAACGATCGAGAAAATAACTGGAGAGCGTCCGGGAATGGATGCGGGGAAAGACCGCATCCGCCCTATCGATCAGGGTGACCTTGAACCCCATCTGGGTAAAGGACGTGGCGAGTTCCATTGCAATGAAGCTTGTGCCGATGATCGCTATCGGACCCCGGTTTCTTGAGGTCCAGCTGCGCAGCGCCGTGGCATCGACAAGCGAGCGAAACGAGAAGACTCCATCCAGATCAACGCCAGGCACCGCCAGTCGGCGCGGACGCGCGCCTGTTGCAATTAACAGTTTTTCATAATGATAGGTTCGCCCTGCCTGGTCGACCACGAAATGCTTGGCGGGTTCGACTGAGTGCGCGCTGCACCCCAAGCGAATATCGATATTGTCTTCCTGATAGCGTTCGGGGTCGACAAGCAGGAACTGCTTTGGTGAAATATCGCCGGTCATGAACCCCTTGGTCAGGGGCGGCCGCTCGTAAGGATATACGGTTTCGGCGCTCAGCATGACGATCGATCCCTGTGCCCCCTCGTCGCGCAGGGTTTGAGCGGCGGTAACGGATGAAATGCCACCGCCAAGGAGAAGAAAATCGACCTGCTCGGCCTGCGATGGCTTGATGGTCGAGTGCTCATTTTTCAAGATTGATTCTCTCTGATTTCAATATGTTGACCCAAATTGACGCCTTGGGCGACGGTGCGGCCTGTTTCGGCTTGTTTGGGACGCACAAGTGAGTAAATGAGTATAAGGACATTGACGTCTTGAAGCGCAACAGGCTCGGACCTGCAGGGCAGCCGTTTCTTCACCCGGGGAGGCCATGGCGGCTCGGTACGAGAGGCCGCGGCCATGCAAGCCGGCCGCTACCCTGGAGATTCGAACCTGCGCGGCCGGGCCCGGCCGTTTCGCATGACCCGCTCGGGCGCCCTGCGGCACTGGCAGGCGGTGGATGCGCTGCGCTTATCCACCCTACGAAAATTGGATCAGCGAGGTCCGCGTAGGCCGGATAAGCGCAGCGCATCCGGCATCGCTGAAAACCGCAATGCACCGCAACTACGCCGTGGTCGGTCTGCTCGCATCTACTTTTCAAGCCCCCCGCCCCGTCCAACCCTGCAAACGGCCAGCCGGCGCACGCATACGGGGTCACGGTCTTCAAAAATAGCCGGTGTTGGCCCGATCAATTCATGGGGCGTGCCGTCGTACACTCACGCATTTCATCGCACACCAGAGTCGCACCATGTCCAGACAGCTCATCCACACCGACGCCGCCCCTGCCGCCATTGGCCCGTACTCGCAAGCAGTCAAGATGGGCAACGCGGTCTACCTCTCCGGTCAAACCCCGCTCGACCCGGCCACCATGAAGCTCGTCGGCGGCGGCATCACAGCACAGGCTCGGCAAGCATTCAAAAACCTCAGGGCCGTGTGCGAAGCTGCCGGCGGCAGCTTCGCCAAAGTCGTACGCGTTGGCATTTACATGACTGACTTGTCCGATTTTGCCCACGTCAACGCCGTCATGGCCAACCATTTCACCAAGCCCTACCCGGCCCGTACCACCATCGAAGTGGCTGCCTTGCCGCTCGGTGCCCAAGTGGAGATTGACATGATCATGGCGCTGGACTGAACTGGCCGGCGCTTGCCCCGGGGTACGAGCTGGGAGCCTGTCGGGCTTTGGCGATCGTAGCGTTCTCGAAGAGCGGCGAAGCCAACCGAGTGGGAAAGCGAGGACAGTTTTGTTTGATTTTGAGGCGCATAGCCCAGCTATGCAACGAAAAAGCGGGCAA
>Ga0172382_10000606_pt1 | contig 67338 bp, 45 predicted proteins | sample Leawel138RmetaG_FD_122245 | JGI IMG/M metagenome (GOLD analysis project Ga0172382, IMG submission 122245) | Leachate microbial communities from a municipal landfill in Southern Ontario, Canada - Leachate well 138R metaG | ecosystem: Engineered > Solid waste > Landfill > Unclassified | place...
GATAAACTGTTTGAATCGAATGATAATTAGATAAAACTCTTGAAAATTAACAGAAAAACTTCAATTAACCCCTTCTGCAATCCAATTGAATACCCATAGATAGTGAATTTTAACGACCCCGCTACCAAAGCCTCAGTTCAACAAGGGCTTAAAACGCTGCTCCGCTGCGCTACACGCGTTTAAGCCCTTAATATTACAGGCAGTTTTTGTTTTAGAAATCGGCTTCATATCCGTGTCCGTTTTTACCGTAGAAAATTAGCCATTTCGCTAAGGAAAACAAAATATGCAATTTGCTTTCAATAGTGTCTTCGTCTGTGTCAGGCGGAAGTCGCTGTGATTTTAAGTATTCTAAGTTATGTTGTTTGGCTAATTTGTCTGCTATGTCCATTAGTCTGTTTCCATAGTCCAATGTTTCGTTTGCCATTTTTGTGTTCCACGCTTCGCTTACCAAATCTTCTCCGATTATATCTTCGCAGTCCCGAAGAAATTCACCACGAAATACATTTTCGTCTTGTCCAAGTGCAATATAAACAGGAACACCATCTTGTTCTTTTGCCAATTCAATTACATAATATCCTTCATAATCTTTCAAGAATTGGTCAAGTGGTGGTTTTTCTTCAAGTTCGTCATATTTGTTTCTAATCCATTCGTCCGCTTCTTTGTCTCGTCCAATTCTTGGTGCTTTTATTGTCTCGTAAGTTTGAATTTGATTTGCAAACCACTCTTCCAACAAATCTTCTTTTGTTGCAATTTTTTTTCCTTTCAACTTGTCAAAGAATGTTGGTTGAGGAATTTTGTCCTGTGATACCATTTCAAAAATTTCAATGAAACGTTTTTCAAAGCCTGGTTTGGGTTTCCCCATTGGTCGCATATCTAATCCCATATTCTGTCGTGATGTGTCTGTTTAAAATTGCCTGTAACACACAAATATACGCAACTTTCTCAAAGCTCATCTCTTATTTAAACCATAGATTAACAAGCATATAATCGATAAAAGCCATGAAATAACATTCACCAAACACATTTATTTTTTCTGCCATTTTTTTGTTTATTTGCATTGTGGAGCAAGGCAACTCAATCACCCCTGTGGTGCTTTTAGCTTTTTAATTAAACTCCCCCATTAAACCTCTTATACAGCCTCTTCATAATCACTTCCCGAACCAGTGAACCAAAAAATTCGTCTCCGATGATTTTTTCAAAGATTTCCTGATTCATGTCCATTCTTCCGATAAGATTGTCCATGAATTTATCTTCAAATGCATATTTAAATGCATCTATTTTATTGGCTTGCGCCTGTGCTTCCAGACCTTTATCTTCATACAGAGATTCTTCGATTTGGTCAAAGAACAATCGGTCTGCTTCTTCGAATTCTGTTCCGAAACGGTCGTTCAGAACGGTGATGATTTCAGACAAATAGGCGTCTTCATCTTTTGGCCGTTTTAGTCCGGCTTCCGAAGTTCCGCTCAATTCTCCTTCTTCGCCTTTTTGAAGTATAATTGCGCCTTCCTTGATTTTCGTCAAGCGGTAATATTCCAGTGCAACTTCATCATCCAAAACCAATTGTTCGGAATAATCTTTTTTGGGCAATCTTTTTTGCAACAATTTGGCGTAGGTAAAGAATTTCTCCAATTCCACATCTGCAAACGGCATAATCTGAGAAAGAAAGGAATAAAGATTGGTCCAGGTACGGATTCCTTTTTTGAATTCACCCTGTTTTTCTTCTTCTAAGGCATTGAACCGGTCAACAGCCGAATTGGTGAATTTATAAAGATGTCTTTGCTGACTTTCGGTGTTTAATCTTGTTTTGGGGTCAAAATAGACTTCCGCAAAACCATCAATCTCATTTTGCCAATAGACCTGAAACTGGTCAAGATTGTTTTTCAAATCAAACAAATGGTTCACATCGGTTTCTTCGGTTACGGTAGTTACTTCATAATAGGGTTGAAAAGAATCCAAAATGGTTTTTCGGTCATTGACAAAATCCAAAACAAAAGTGTTTTCTTTTCCGGGTGGTTTTCTGTTCAGCCGTGACAGCGTTTGTACAGCCTTTACACCCGACAGTTTTTTATCCACAAACATCGTATGCAGCAACGGCTGGTCAAATCCGGTTTGATATTTATCGGCGACAATCAGGATTTTGTATTCATCTTCTTTGAAAACATCCGGCAGCTCTTTTTCTTTGAATCCGGTCAATTCAGGTTCCGAAATGCCTTCGGGCGTATTGTCGTCATAAACTTTTCCTGAAAAAGCAACCAAAACTTTTATCTCGTTTTGATAACCTTTTTCTTTGATATATCTTTCAAATTCTTCAAAATATCGTTTGGCATGAAGTCTTGAACCACAAACCAGCATTGCTTTTGCCTTTCCGCCAATCATTTTGGAAGTAACTTTTCTAAAATGTTCAATAATGATTTCAGTTTTTTGTGAAAGATTGTGCGGATGCAGCGAAACATATTTTCCAATCGCTTTGGATGCTTTTTTCTTGTTCAGCTGCGGGTCGTCTTCTATGGCTTTGCTCAATTTATAATAAAGTTCGTAGGTGGTGTAATTTTCCAGTACATCCAAAATAAATCCTTCTTCAATCGCCTGACGCATGGAATAAAGATGGAAAGGCTGAGGTTTTCCCTGTTTGTTTTTTGTACCAAAAACTTCCAATGTTTTGTATTTGGGCGTTGCTGTAAAAGCAAAGAACGAGATATTATCCTGCTTTCCTCTTGCCAAAGCCGATTTTTCAATTTGCTCTCTTATAAAATCGCTTTCATCATAATCGTCATTCTCAATTTGCAGAGTCGGTTCAGCTGCCATGCTTAAATTGGTTTCACTCAGTACTTCTTTCATCTTTTTACTGGCCTCACCTCCTTGTGAACTATGGGCTTCATCGATAATTACAGCATATTTCCGTTCGGGTAAATCACCGACTTTTTCCAAAACAAAAGGAAATTTCTGCAAAGTGGTTACAATGATGTTTGTTCCTTTAATCAATGCTTCCGCAAGCTGGTCGCTGTTTTTATCAACTTTCTGAACTACGCCGGTTTTGTGTTCAAACTGATAAATTGTTTTTTGGAGCTGGTCATCCAAAACCAGACGGTCTGTAATCACAATCACCGAATCAAAAACACGAATGTTCTCGGCATTGTGCAAACTCGATAAATGATAAGAAAGCCAGGCTATCGAATTACTTTTTCCGGAACCTGCCGAATGTTGAATCAGATAATTTTTTCCGGCACCGTTTTCAAGTGCATTTCCGGTCAGTTTTCGCACGGCATCCAATTGATGGTATCTCGGAAAAATTATCTTCTCCTTTGTATAGACTTTACTTTTTTCGTTTGTTTTTGCTTTGACTTCTTCTTTTTCCAAATGGATAAAATTCTTAATGATATCCATCCAGCTGTCTTTGACCAGAACCGTTTCCCATAAATAGGCGGTTCTGTACCCATCAGGATTGGGCGGATTTCCTTTTCCTTTGTTGAATCCTTTATTAAAAGGAAGCCAAAAAGTGCTTTTTCCGTCTAATTTGGTGCACATAAAAACTTCGTCCTGGTCAATTGCAAAATGAACCAAACTTCGTTTTTTAAAAGAAAACAGCAATTCCCGGTTGTCTCTGGTTGTGTTGTACTGGCGGATGGCATGGGTAACATTTTGTCCGGTAAACTGGTTTTTCAACTCGGCCGTTGCCAGCGGAATTCCATTCAGCGACAAAACCATATCTACCGAATTTTTATTTTTGGTGGTGTAATAAATCTGACGATAAACCTTTAATTCATTTTTGTTATAAAGTTCAATTGCATCAGGATTCAGGTCTGATGCAGGTTTGAAATAAGCCATCTGAAACCGTACACCATAATCCGTAAAACCGTTTCTCAACACATCCAGACTGCCTCTCAAATCCAATTCTTTGATAAGCCGGCGAATGATTCTTTCATGGGTTTCTTCACCGTGAACCGTGTTAATTCTTTCCCATTTATCGGGTTGGGTTTCCTGCAAAAAACGAATGACATCATATTTAAACAAACCCAATTCCGGGCTGTAATCCTCGGGATTCCCTTTTTTGTATCCGCCGTTCTTCACAAGAGATTGTTCGATGGCTGCTTCAAAAGTCTGTTCGGTGTTGATATTCATGATTTATTAAATTTATCTTCCTTCCAATTTTCAGGATTTTTTACAATATAATTTGAAATTCGTTGATATTCTGCATCATTGCGTATTATATGGTCATGAAATCGGGTTTGCCATCCGTTGGGCAATTCCAGGCGGTTGGCGTGTTTGGTCACGGCAGATTTATAGGATCCAATGATGGATGAAATTGTATTTTTCCCAATATTTTGAAATCGTTTTTGGCCGATGGCAGGGGATTTTGATTGGGATTGCGATTGCGATTGCGATTGGGATTGGGATTGCGATTGGGATTGCGATGAATCCCGTATATTTTGTGGATTCTGCAGAGACAGGGCATGCCCTGTCTGTACATTTCCCAAATTTTCCGGATTTCCCAAATTTTCCGGATTTTCCAAATTTTCCGGATTCCCCGAATCCCCCAAATCCCCCGATTGAATCAATTTCGGATTATCAATAATCAATATTCCGTGGATATGATTGGGCATCACCACAAAATCGCCCAATTCGATATTGGTGGAATGATTGGGGATTTCGTGCCATAAAATATCCGCAATAATGCCGAGGTGCGATAATTCCATTTTTCTGTTGATGATTTCGCCAAAAAAATGTTTTCGGTTTTGGGTGCAAATGGTAATAAAATACGCACCATTCCAGCCGTAATCCCACCATTGGGCACGGGTAGAAGGAATGCGATATTTGTTTTTGTATTTTTCCATTTTTTTAATCCTGAATTACCTTCACCTTTCCGGTCACTACCTCGCTGATTAAAGCCGTCCGGTATTCTTTTAATAATTCAATCAGTTTTTGGGTGTCTTTTATTTTGGTGTCGATTCGGGTGGTTTCTGATTCGATGAAATCCACAATGGATTGTTGTTCTTTAATTGGTGGGAAAGCTATATATGTTTTTTTTAAATCATTTATATTAAACCTGAAAACTTTTATTCCTGTCGCGTATTTTCTCAATTCCTTTGCGAATGTTATTGAAGAATAATATAAATATTTTCCATTTATAATTTCCATTCTTGTTTTTAGTAATATTTGTTCACCACCTAATAACCCTATGTCTTTTCTATTATAATAAACTGAATGACCTAAATCTTCAATTGTTTCTGATGTAGAAATAAAAATAACATCCCCATAATTAACAATTTGAGAAGCTTTATAAAATTCATCATTTACATAAAATTGATATTTATTATTAACTTCATTGACCTTATATGTTTTTCCATATTGTAATGCAACATATTTACCTTCACTTAATAATTCATCCTTTTTAAAATTTGTATTTCCTCTAACAAGATTGCAAATTCCATTAAGTTTTACAGTCTCCCAATGCTCCGGAATTTCTCCCAACCATTCAATTCCTGAATCTTTCATTTTCACTTTCGGGTTAATTCCTTTGGTTACAGCCTGATTGATAACTGCTGTTTTTTCTTCTTCATACAGCTTTAATAATTCTTCTTTGTCGGCAATCATCCGGTCGATTTCGGAGGTTTTTTTGTCTAAGTAGGCAGAGATTGTCAATTGTTCAGATTTTTCGGGCCAACAAAAATTAAAGGATTTTAAAGTTTCCGAAGTTATAGATTCCTGAGCTGATGACTGATTATTCATCCAAAATTGAAATTGACTAGGATTTGAAATAATAACATAGTATAAAAATTTATTTGCTTCGATTTTATACACATGTTCGTTTAATAACATTTTTTCATAAGGCATTTTGCTAACATACATAGCTTTACCAATGGTAGCGCCATCTTTTACCAAAAGTGTATCTCCTATTTTTATTTTGCCGTTTTTTGAATCTTCAAAAAAAGAGTTTGAAACAAATCTCATGTTTTGAAATGAAAATTTCTCATTCTGAATATGTTCTCCACCAATACTGATTACTTCTTTCTCTTCTGTTTCTTTTCTCTTGCCAACCTCAAAATTAAATGGTTGTTTCCTTAGGTTTTTTATCTCCCAATGGCTCGGAATTTCACCAATCCATTCAATCCCTGAATCTTTATAACTATCGTATCTTTTCATTTCTCTGTCCTTACAATTTATAGAAGCACCCAACCGGAAAAACTTAACCATTCTTCAAGCTATACACAGCTATACACAAATCTTTAATTTTTATTTTCAAAAATGGATTCATAACACATTACTAATTAGCATTTTATATAAATTCGTCTCCTCAAAACTTGTCAAGCTATACACAACTTATCATGTTTTGCCTATTAAATCTATTTTTTCAATGTAAAACCCGGTTAATTTTCCCCGCCGTTCTTTCTTCCAAAGTTAATATTTCTGATTTAATTTCTTCCAAAGACCGCAAAGGCTTAAATTCATAGAAATATTTGGTGAAATTGATTTCATAACCCACTTTGGTTTTGGATTCGTCAATCCAGGCACTAGACAAATGAGGTTTTACTTCTCTTTCAAAATACTCTTCAATGGTTTGCGGAACCAGTTTTCCGTCAGCATCTTTTTTCAAAAATGGAATATTTTCATAATCTCTTAAAGCTGTGTCGGGTTTGGGTTTTCCTTTGGATTTTACAATCTTACCATCTTCCACTAAGGGCTGTTCAACGGTTACCCGCCAGTACCCAAAGAATTCATTGGGCAGGATTTTTACAAATTCGCCTTCTTTATAATCACCAAATAATTGGGTAATGAATCCGATTCCTTTCTCATTGCCGTTTTCAGGAATCAATTTTCGCTTGTTGCCCAGACTTCGGCTCATTTTCTCCCAGAACCGGTTGAAATCCAATTTCCCTTCGTCCATTAATTCCTCATCCTTTGTTCCGGTGGCATTTATCAGTTGAATTTTCCCTTTTCGGTCTTTGCTTTTCTTATTGGTCAGCACCCAGATATAGGTACTGATTCCGGTATTGTAAAACAGTTGGTCAGGCAGGGCAACAATCGCTTCTAACCAGTCATTTTCTATAATCCATTTTCTGATTTCACTTTCACCGCTACCTGCTGCACCGGTAAACAGCGGAGAACCGTTAAATACAATCCCGATACGGCTTCCGTCGCCTTTCATTTTTGAAATCATGTGTTGTAAAAACAGCAGAGAACCGTCGTTAATTCTTGGCAAGCCTGCGCCAAATCTTCCGCTGAACCCACGACTGTTTGCTTCCTCCTTGATATCTTTTTCAGCTTTTTTCCAATCCACACCAAAAGGCGGATTTGAAAGCATATAATCAAATCGTTCAGTTTCCAGACCGTCCACCGTAAAAGTATTTCCGATTTTGATGTTGTTCACATCCTGACCTTTAATCAGCATATCCGATTTGCAAATCGCATACGACTCGGGATTAATTTCCTGACCAAACAAAATCAGGGAAGCTTTGGGATTGAGTTCTTTCAGATATTGTTCTGCTACCGAAAGCATACCGCCCGTTCCGCAGGCCGGATCGTAAACCGTTTTTACGATTCCTTCTTTAGTCAGCACTTCCCGGTCTTCTGAAAACAGCAGGTTGACCATCAGCCGGATGACTTCTCTCGGCGTGAAGTGTTCTCCTGCGGTTTCATTGGATTGTTCTGCAAATCTTCGGATTAAATCTTCAAAAACATAACCCATCTCCATAGAGGTCATATCCTCCAAATCAATTTCCTGAAAGGATTTCACAATCTGAAATAACAAATCGGATTTCGGGTCATCCAGTTTGTCAATCTGAACATCAAAATCAAAGTATTTTATAATATCCCGTGCGTTTTCAGAAAAACCATTGATATAATTTCTGAGGTTGAGCGCGATATTACTCGGGTCGGCAATCAGTTTGCTAAAATCATACAAACTATGGTTATGAAACCGAAACCCGGCAGTTCTGTCCAAAACTGCATCCCTTGCTGTTTCGTCCATCATTTCAACTTTTGGCAGCATTTTTAAAACCTTATCCTTGGTAGAAGAAAGAATGGAATCCAGCCGGCGGAGAACCGTCATCGGCAAAATCACTTTCCCATAATCGGATTGTTTGTAATCTCCTCTCAATAAATCGGCTACACGCCATATCAGGTCGGCTTTTTCTTTGAAGTTGTACATGAATGCGGATTAAATATTTTTTTCAGGTTGAAAGATACAAACTACAATCTGAACTCATAGATTGAGGCAATAATAATTATAAAAAGCCTATATTTGTAAATAGGAGGTGATTCGTCAACTTTTCCCCGCAGAGAGAACTGTTTATTGGTTCTCTTTTTTTATTTGTATGGCTCATCGTTGCACGCATACCCGCCGCGGAGATCACGGATCTGGTCTTGGTTTCTCTGCAGAGCAATGGAGAATCAGTAATTTAATTTCTCTTTCAAACAATAAAACCTGCAATTCCGAAACCGCCCGGACGATATATTTCGTAACTTTGAGTTGTCAAATTTTCTTTTAATTTATAATGCAATGTCTTGGATTTGAGTCGGTTGTCAGCCGGTAAAAATCAAGATTAAATTTATGATCATGTCATCAAAAGTAAAAGACACTCAGTTGTCTCAAATCAAAAAAGTGATCAATAAAGTGGTCACTGTCGGACCAGATTTTCTGGACAATAAAATCACTGCAGACGAAATGGCGCATACCATGGTAAATGCAGTACAGGATTTTGCAAAAGAAGCGCAAAAAGAAGGTGGAATTCGTGCAGAGACCGAAGAAACACAGGAACTGATAGGTGTGCTTCAGGAAATTCTGGGTTGCGGGTCAGGCTATCTCGCTCAGCAATGTGATTCGGATTGTGTCGCCAGAACCATCACCTATGTGGTGAATGAGTTTAGGGAAGACCGATAAAAAAAGGCTGCACCGCACAGCCTTTCCCAATCTGTTTTTTAAAATTTTATTTTCCTTTGTACGGACTCTGGTTGTAATATTTCATTGCTTTTGGCATAATCGATTTGAGCTGTGCAATCCTGTTGCCCGGATTGGGGTGGGTGCTCAGAAACTCGGGCGGTGTCTGCTGACCTGAAGTCGCATTGTTCATTCTTTCCCAAAAGCTGATTGCTTCCTGCGGATTGTAACCCGCCATTGCCATCAGATAAAGACCGGCCTCGTCAGCATCCAGCTCCATTCCTCTGCCGTATTTCAGCATGGTCAGACCTGCACCGACGGGGTACAACTGATTAAAAGTATCTCTCCACTGCGCATTTGAAATTGCAACATTTCCGCCGACCATCAGACCCTGCGCTACCATTGCATTGCTGACCTGCTCTGCGCTGTGACCCGCGAGCGCATGTGCAATTTCGTGTCCCATTACCACAGCAACACCACCGTCATCTTTGCAGACCGGAAGTATGCCGGTATAAAATGCAACCTTTCCGCCGGGCATACACCAGGCATTCAGCTGATCGCTCTGAATCAGTGAAAATTCCCACTGATAATCCTTCAGATCACTTCCTCTTCCGATTTGTGAATAGTATTTTTCGGCAGCATACTTGATTCTCTGACCGACTCTGTCGATCATCTGCGCATTTGCAGAAGTTTTGTCAACTTTGTTGTCTTTCAAAACTTGATTGTATTGTGCAAATGACTGCGGAAACAATTGTGCATTTGAAACCAAAGCCAGAGACTTCCTGCCTGTCAGCGGATTTGTGGCACAGGCGACTGCCAGTAAAAATGCAAATACTGACAATGTCAACAGATTTTGCTTTTTCATCGTTTTTGATTTTATGGTTGTTTTTTCAATTTCTGTTCCAAAATTTGATCAGCCCAATTTCCTTTTTATTTCGTTTAATTTCATCAATGCCTCAACCGGAGTCAGTGTGTTGATATCGATTCCGATTAATTCTTCCCGAATTGCTTCGAGTATCGGGTCGTCTAACTGAAAGAAACTCAACTGCATGTTTTCCTGTGTAATCTTTTTGGTTTTGTCTGCAATTTTCTCATTGACGTGTGAGCTTTCGAGTGTTTTTAATACTTCGTTTGCCCTCTTCAAAACCAATTCGGGCATGCCTGCCATCTTTGCCACATGAATTCCGAAGCTGTGTTCACTTCCGCCCGGAACCAATTTTCTCATAAACAAAATCGTGTTGTTGGCTTCTTTGACACTGACGTTGTAGTTTTTAATTCTCTTAAAAGTCTTTGCCATTTCATTGAGCTCGTGATAGTGAGTGGCGAAAAGAGTTTTGGGTTTGAATTTGTGTCCGTGTAAAAATTCAGAAATTGCCCAGGCAATCGAAATCCCGTCATAAGTACTGGTTCCTCTGCCGATTTCGTCAAGAAGAATCAGGCTGTTTTCAGATAAATTATTGAGAATACTCGCAGTCTCATTCATCTCAACCATAAAAGTAGATTCGCCTGATGAAATATTATCCGAAGCACCAACTCTGGTAAAAATCTTGTCAACGATTCCGATTTTCGCATTTTTTGCCGGTACAAAACTTCCCATTTGCGCCATCAGAACAATCAGCGCCGTTTGTCTGAGCAAAGCAGATTTACCCGACATATTCGGTCCGGTAATCATAATGATTTGCTGTTCATTCGGCATTAATGAAACACTGTTTGCAATATAATTTTCACCCGGCGGCAACTGTTTTTCAATCACCGGATGTCGTCCGTCTTCAATCATCAGATCGATTCCGTCTGTAATTTTTGGCCGGACATAACTGTTGCTGATTGCGGTTTCAGCAAAAGATGAAAGCAGATCGATGTGTGCAATTGCAGCAGCTGATTTCTGAATTTGATCCAATTGATCCGACAGATATTCCAAAATCCGGTTAAAAAGTTCGGTTTCAAGTGTCAGTATTTTTTCTTCGGCACCCAAAATCTGATTTTCGTATTCTTTGAGTTCTTCGGTGATATATCTCTCAGCGCTGACCAATGTCTGTTTTCTGATCCAGTCTTCGGGCACCTTGTCTTTGTGCGTATTTCTGACCTCTATATAATAACCAAAAACATTGTTGAACGAAACTTTCAGATTTGAAATCCCTGTTCTTTCGCTTTCTCTGATTCTCAGGTCTTCAAGAAAATCTTTTCCTTTTGTCTGCAGATTTCTCAGTCGGTCGAGTTCTTCCGATATGCCTTCTGCAATTACATTTCCTTTCTGAATCTGATGCGGCGGATCTTCCGAAAGCGTTTTGAACAGATAATCTGAAACCTCTGTCCAGTCTTTCAGGTTTATTGTCAGATTTTGAATTTGGTCTGCATTTTCCAATTTTTGTCTGATTCGGCTGACCGATTCAAGTCCCTGTGCCAGAGACAGCAACTGTCTCGGTGTAATTTTGGAAGTCGAAACTTTTGCAGCCATTCTTTCGAGATCACTCAAATCAGAAATCTGTTTTCTGACATAAATCCGCTGTTCGTCATTTTTCAAAAAATATTCGACTGCATCATGTCTTGAATTGATTTCATTCAAATTTTTTGGAATCATCACCATCCATCTTTTCAGCAGTCGTCCGCCCATTGCGGAACGGGTGGAGTCCATGATGTCGATCAGAGTAACAGCATCGGGATGAGGCGAATAAATCAGTTCGAGATTTCTGATCGTAAACGGATCCATCCACACAAAACTGTTTTCATCCAAACGCTGGATTCGGGTGATGTGATCAATTTCAAAATGATGGGTTTCATCGAGATACGAAAAAATTGCACCGGCAGCAATTGTTGCCAGTTTCAGATTTTCAATTCCAAAACCTTTGAGCGATTTGACTTTGAAATGACGACTGAGTTTGTCAACCGCATAATCATACTGAAAGGCCCAGTCTTCAATCTGAAAACTGCTTTTCAATTCGGGCAAATCTAATTTTTTTCTTTTCTGGTGAATCAGTTCACTGGGTCTAAAACTCTGAATCAGTTTGTGGAAATATGCTTTGTTTCCTTCTCCGACCATAAATTCGCCGGTCGAAATATCGAGCAGCGCCATTCCGTATCTTTCATCTTCCTGATGAACCGACATCAGAAAATTGTTGGTTTTTGCGCTGAGCACCTGATCGTTGAGCGAAACGCCGGGTGTCACCAGTTCGGTTACGCCTCTTTTGACAATTGTTTTTGTCATTTTCGGATCTTCCAGCTGATCGCAGATGGCGACTCTCAAACCGGCTCTGACCAGTTTTGGCAGATAGGTATCAAGCGCATGATGTGGAAATCCGGCCAGTTCGATGTGTGAAGCAGCGCCATTTGCTCTTTTGGTCAGAACAATGTCAAGGATTTTTGAGCATTTGACAGCGTCTTCGCCAAAAGTTTCGTAGAAATCACCCACACGGAACAACAGCAGGGCATCAGGATATTTTGCCTTGATACTGTTGTATTGGGTCATTAAGGGTGTTTCTTTTTTGGTCAATTTGAGTCTGTTTTTAAGATTGCTAAGTTAACCCAAAATAAAATTTACCGAAAATCATTTTTGTTTTACTCTTCCAATAATTGAGAATATCCATTATTTTTGAAGAAATTTAAACTGCTTTGGAATGAAAAGGATCATCATTTTAATTTTTGGAAGTTTTCTGCTGAGCGCCTGTGTGGTTTCAACTGCCGGAAAAATTGTAAAGACAACGGTTAAAGCAGGTGCAGGTGTTGTCAAAGGAACGGTAAAAGGCGTCAGCTGGGCAGTTTCAAAAGCAAACGGAAAAATCGATGAAGGTCGTTTGGACGGCAACTGGAAGATTGTTGGTGTTTACAGCCACAGTTATGATGAAATTCAAAATACCGAAGACCCCGAAAATCTTTTTTTGAGCCAATGCGGCAATGGTCAGGAAATCCTGAGTTTCAAAACCAAAAAATCAAAGATTCAGCAGGTTCACTGTTCATCCGAAAAAGAAAGCTGGAAAAAATATAAATTTGATTTTGGCAAAAACCCAAAAACCAAAGAAAAGGAGAATTATCTGAAAATGCCAAATGGTGACTACATCAGCATCATCAATGTGAGCGGAAACAATCTGATACTCGAAGGCAATCTGATGCCGGCTTATGCATTCAAAGGCGGAAAGGTCTATCTGCTCGAAAAGACCAAATAGTCATTTTATAATTATTCTGCAGGTTGGCGTGACAGTAAAATTTCGTTGATGATTCTGACAAATTCCTCTTTTGGAAGCGCACCGTTGTGCTGATGCGGATTGTCGTTCATCGGACAGAAAATCAGAGTAGGAATACTTCTGATTCCAAAGACTGCAGCCAGTTCGCGTTCCACTTCGGTATTCACTTTGTAGATATTGATTTTCTGATGATATTCTTCTGCGAGTTCGTCCAGAATCGGCGCAATCATGGCACACGGGCCGCACCAGCTTGCATAAAAATCGATGATACAGGGTTTGTCTCCAAGATAAACCCATTCTTCCGGATTATTTTCATAATCCATAATTTTTGTCAAAAAATCATCTTTTGTTATATGGATTGTCTTTGTACGATTTTCTTCCATGATGTTGCTGTATGTTTCAAAAGTACTGAAAATATCGGTCAGAATCGGATTTGTGATTCAAATTTATGATTCGGAATAATTTTGCGAATTTTGCCAAATGAAAAAACTGAAACTTGAAGAGCTCGGCCGGATTTCGGTCGAAGAATTTAAGGAAGCAACAAAGATTCCTGTCGTGGTGATACTTGATGATGTCAGAAGTGCCTACAATGTGGGTTCGGTCTTCAGGACCGCGGATGCTTTTCTGATTCAAAAGATTTATTTGTGCGGAATCACCGGAACGCCGCCCAACAAAGAAATCAGAAAAACTGCTTTGGGCGCTGACGAAAGTGTGGAATGGGAATATGTGAAAGATATAATTCCTTTGATTCAGGAATTGAAATCAGAAAATTATAAAATTATTTCGATCGAACAGACAAATGGCAGTATTTATCTTCCTGAATTCAAAATCAATCCGGATGAAAAATATGTTTTGATATTTGGCAATGAGGTAGAAGGTGTAAATCAACAATCAGTTGATTTGAGTGATTATTGTGTTGAAATTCCGCAGCAGGGAACAAAGCATTCGCTCAATGTCAGCGTTTGCGCAGGGATTGTGATGTGGAAATTTTTCAGAAAAACAGCGTTGACCGATTAGTGTTTTTTTCATTATAACTATCTTTGCGGGAATGAATTCTTTTCAGAAAGTTTTAATTTTTCCATTTGTAAACCTTGTCCGGTTTTATCAGCTTGCGATTTCACCCTGGTTGGGCAGCAACTGCAGATACACACCGACCTGCTCAAATTATATGCTTGAAGCTTTGCGGACTCACGGATTGATAAAAGGATTATATTTGGGTGCAAAAAGAATATCAAGATGCCATCCATGGGGTGGCAGCGGTCACGATCCGGTACCAAAAAAAGAAAAAGAATGAACAATTTATTATTTATCCGCTGGGACATCAATCCGATCATGTTTGATCTCGGTCCTTTAAAAATCCACTATTACAGTCTGATGTGGATTTTGGCTTTTGTAATGGGCTGGTATGTAATGAAACGAATATTAGAAACTGACAAGGTGGATGTCAAACTGCTCGATCCGCTTTTTCTGTATTCTTTTTTGGGTGTGATTATCGGCGCTCGTTTGGGTGAACTTTTCTATAATTTGGATTATTATGAGGGGATGCCGTTTGGCAAAGCGCTGATCGAAGTTTTTCTGCCGGTTCAGCAAAACCCGGATTCATCCGCGCTTTTTGGCTTGCTCAAAGGTTATGAATTTTCAGGATTCAGAGGATTGGCGAGTCACGGTGCAACCATCGGGTTTTTGATTTCATCATATCTATTTAATAGAAAATATCTGAAAAAAAATCTGTTCTGGCTTTTGGACAGGGTAGCCATCACCGTTCCATTGGGTGGTGCGGCCATCCGTATTGGAAATTTTTTCAACTCTGAAATTGTCGGAAAGGCTTCAGATCTTCCGTGGGCAGTTGAATTTGTCAATCAGAGTTCGGGTTACGGTGAAATCGTACCCAGACATCCGTCGCAACTGTACGAAGCGATCTGTTATGTGATCATCTTCTTTATCGTATGGCAAATTTACAGAAAAACAGAGTTGAAATATCGTCAGGGCTATATATTTGGTCTGTTCTTTATCTTGCTTTGGATCGTCAGATTCATCATTGAATTTTTCAAAGAAGACCAGGGAGACGAGTATGTGGCTCAGATTTTAAATCTCGGTTTGAACAACGGACAGGTGTTGAGCATACCGTTTATATTGTTTGGAATCTATGTGATGATGACTTCAAAAAACAGAATTTATAAAGACTGATATATGAAAAAAATGATTTTGGCAGCCGGACTGATTTTGATTGCTGTCGGGTGCAAAAATGAAAAGCCGAGCGGTTCTGACATAACCGAAGCAGTTGAAATCGAATTCAACAAACAGGGAGAATTGGAATTTTTGAATGCTGAAGGTCAAGCTTTTAAAAAGATTGATATTGAAATTGCAGATACGCCGAACAAAAGAGCAAGAGGGCTGATGGACCGTTCAAGCATGGATGAAAATAGAGGGATGTTATTCATTTTTGATGACGACGAAGTCCGCAAACACACCTTTTATATGAAGGACACCCGAATTCCGCTCGATATTATGTATTTCGGCAAAGATTCGACACTGATCAATATTGCCAGAGATGCTCAGCCGGGTGCAGATACAGAACTGAGCGGAGGCACAGTTGCGGCTGCAAAGGAAGACTCAAAATTTGTGGTTGAAATCAACGGTGGTTTGGCTGATAAATGGGGAATTGAAGAAGGTGTGACAAAAATCAGCTGGAAACTGAATGAATAAAGATCTTTAATTAAATTTGAAACATTAACCTGAAAAACATAGAATTATGGGAATGATTAAAGAATTCAAGGAATTTGCGGTCAAAGGCAATGCGTTTGATATGGCTGTCGGTGTGATTATCGGTGGTGCATTCGGGACCATTGTGACCAGCATCATTGATGACCTGGTGATGCCGATTGTCGCTGCGATTGTCGGAAAGCCAGATTTCAGCAGTATCTTCTTTGCAATGGGCGAGGGTGCAAGTAATATCCCTGCCGGCGCAACGCTTGAGGCGGCAAGAGAAGCGGCACCAAATGCTGCAATTTTTGCTTACGGGAATTTCATCACTGTTGCCATTAATTTCATATTGCTGGCCCTGGTGGTTTTTTTGCTTGTTAAAGCGCTCAACAACATGAAGAGAAAACAGGCAGAAGCACCTGAAGCTCTACCTGCACCATCAAACGAGGAAGTTCTGCTGACTGAAATCAGAGACCTTTTGAAGCAAAAATAAATTTCTGACCAAAATAAAATTAAGCCGGTATTTGCCGGCTTTTTTTGTGGCTGACTTAGCCAAATTGGGTTTGTCCGAATTAATTAAATGTATAATTATCCAATATGCATTCGACTGTTTTCTTATTGAATTAAGCAATTAAATGATGGGCTGATTCAATTGAATGCAACACCATATATCTGTTTCTGTCATCAATTCTTTGGTCAATGAACATAGGTTTTCAATCCATAAAAAAAGACTGCAATTAGCAGCCTTTTATTTATTCTGATGAATATCTTAATTCTTATATTCCAAATCTGATGCCGGATCACCAAAGGGTTTGAAGATCACTCTTCTGTTCTCAAGGTTTTTCCATGCAGGGCAGTTTGAAGTCGGGTCGCATTCAGCCCATTTCAACTCTGATTTGCCTTTTCCAAGCGGAACCAGTTGGCTTGAAGGAATTCCTTTGTTGACCAAATATCTGACTACCGAAGCGGCTCTTCTTTCTGACAGATTCTGATTGTAGGCAACCGTACCTGCCGCGTCAGTGTGTCCTTCCACATAGAATTTGTAGGTAGGGTGCGCCTGAAGAATATAGAATGCCTGATCAAGCTTCGGGTAAGATACCGGACGGATTACGTCTTTGTCAAAGTCAAATTCGATACCCTGAATAGCTTCAGTCAGCGAAGTTGAAATTGTGCCAATGCTCACTTCTATAATCGGAAGCGGACAACCTCCGTTGGTTGGAGGTCCCGGAATGGTCGGGCACTCGTCAATTGTATCTGGAACACCATCTTTGTCAGTATCAAGCGGACAGCCTGAACCGTCTACGACATAACCTTCGGGAGTTCCCGGACATTTGTCATAAAGATCGCAAACGCCGTCATTGTCCTCGTCAGCACATGGTGCCGGAATGCCGGGAAGTGTGCTGATGCCCTGCAGCGGGCTGTGCCACTGAAGAGATTCTTTGTGTTTTCCAAGTTTGAAATGAACACCCAATGAAACCGTAATCATATTGTCATCACGGCCTTCTTCACGGTCTGCAAGAGTGATGAATCCCGGAAGTGGCTGACCTGAACCGTCAAATTCTTCGTCACCGGTCATCACATACATTCCTCTCAATTCAATGTCGAGTCTTTTGCTCAGTTTGTGTCTGAGACCTGCACCGACCTGACCATAGAAAGATCTGTCGTTCAATTTCACATCCCAGGTGGTTTCCCAGGGTGTTTCGGTTTCCAATCCTCTTCTCTTTGCTTTGTATTGGATGATACCTGCACCTGCGTATGCATGCAGTGCCCATTTGAATTCAGATTTGTTGTCCACTCTTCTGAGAAGATTGCTCAAATTCAGGTCTCCCATAATATTGAGTCCGAAATATTCGGTTTTTCCTTCAAATACATTCCAAGTACCAAAATGAGGTGCTTTTGCGTATTGATGTGTTTTTCCGAATTGCCCGAATATTGATAGACCAAATGCATGGTTGATTTCCTTGGTAACCTGCAGCTGGAAGTCATATCCGGGATTAAAGCCGTGGTAACCCCAACTCACCAAATCGGTATTTTGAAGCCAATTGGCTCCAACAAAAGCCGAAATGTACCAATCGTTAAATTCTTTAGATTTCGAATTAAATTTTTCTGTTTGATTCTCTTGGCTTAACGTCAATTGAAAACATAAAATTCCAATAAGAGAAAATAAGTAAGTTCTCATCATAGATTCGTTGTTTAGGAAGGTATTAAAATAAATTCTTTTTAACTAATTTTAGCAAATGTAATAAAATTATGTTTCTAAATGGCAATTCGCAATCTTTTTTATAAAATTTCTTGTATAAATTTGAGGATGAGGAATTATAAGTAACTGACTCTCATAATTAATTTTGTTAAATTTCAATAAATCAATATCAATCAGCCTGTCCTGGAATTTTTGATTTGTTTTCAAATAAATCCGACCCATTATTTTTTCAATCATTTTTAACCGATTCAAGACCCCGATAGGCGAAAGCCTGGTTTTCAGTTTAACAGTTTGATTCAAAAAAAGATGATCAGATTCATAACCCTCAGGCACAGTTGTTAAAATTCCCGATTCGTCGAAAACCTCGCCAATCTCCCTGATAATATAGGCTTTGGCGGTTTCCAGATTTTTTTCTTTGTCACCGAGGTTGGTGCCCAGTAACAAAATGACCGTGTTCTGCGACATATACTGCAAATTAATATAATTGTTTTGAAATGAAAAAATTCTTTGGAAATGTAATGGCAGTCGTTGTCGGCAATCTGCTGACTTTTGGGTTGGCTGCTCTGGTCATTGGCGGACTGCTGATTTTTTCTCTGGCAGGAAGTCTTTTTCAGGGTTCAAAGGTCAAAGACGGTTCCGTGCTTGAAATCACATTTGACACGCCTATCAGAGAAAGTTCGATGGACGATGAGTTCAGTATGTTTTCATCTTCTGAAGGAAGTGTGTATTTCAGAGACCTGGTCAGATCGATTGAAGCCGCCGCCGAAGATGATAAAATTAAAGGTATCAGTCTCAGAATCCAGTCATTTTCAGGCGGGAGTTCTCAGCTTACCGATATAAGAAATGCACTTTCTGATTTTAAAAAGAGCGGAAAATTCATTTATGCTTATTCGCACAACTCAAGCCAGGGATCGTATGTGCTGAATTCGGTTGCAGATTCGCTTTATCAGAATCCGATGGGGATGATTATGCTTCAGGGATTGAGCGCCGAAATAATGTTTTACAAAAATTTGGGCGACAAATACGGAATTGATTTTCAGGTGATCAGACACGGTGCCTACAAATCTGCTGTTGAACCTTATCTGAGAGACGATCTTTCGCCCGAAAACCGTGAACAGCTGAGTCTGCTTTTGGGTGATGTATGGCAGAATATTTCAGCTGATATATCTGAATCCAGAAATATATCGGTTGAACAGCTGAATGAATATGCTGACAGTCTTTTTGCTTTCAATCCTTCATCTGCACTCAAATACAAACTTGTGGACCGGATCATTGCAGAACCTGAATATGATCAGGCGCTTGCCAGCCGTTTGGAACTGAAAGTAAAAGAAGATGAGGTGCTTGAGGATGTACTTGACAAACATACAGTCAAACTTGAAGATTATGCTTTGGCCATCGGGAGTGAAAGCGGCAAAGACAAAATTGCGGTTCTTTATGCTTCCGGACCGATCACAAGCGGAGACGGTTATACTGGGATTCAGTCCGAAGTTTATAAAAAGGTAATTCGAGATTTGACAAATGATGACAAAGTAAAAGCGGTTGTATTCAGAATCAATTCGCCCGGCGGAAGTGCTGATGCAGCCGAAGAAATTCTTTTTGAACTGAAACAGCTGCACAGAAAAAAACCGATTATCGTTTCGTTTGGTGATGTGGCTGCTTCGGGCGGATATTATATTGCAATGGAATCTGATTCAATTTTTGCCAGCCCCAATACGATTACCGGTTCGATCGGTGTACTCGGAATGATTCCGTCTGCCAAAAAACTGGTGAACAATGTGGGCATTACCACAGATTATGTGAATACCAATCAAAATTCTGATTTTCTGAAAACGATCTTTCAGCCGATGACCGATACCGGCCTGAAGACTATGACCGAAATGACAGAGGGAGTTTATAAAGTGTTTGTCGGTCATGTGATGGAAAGCAGAAATATGACTTTTGAACAGGTGGATGCAATCGGTGGCGGAAGGGTTTGGTCAGGAACTCAGGCATTGAAAATCGGACTGGTTGACAGCTTCGGTACGCTCGAGGATGCAATCAATGCTGCAGCTGCAAAAGCGGGTTTGGAAAACTACAGCATCACAGACTATCCGTTTAAAAAGAATGATCTTGAAACTTTCCTCAAAGAATTTGGAATGGTGAAATCTCAGGCATTTATCAAAAATGAACTCGGATCGGATTATTACGGAATCTATACCGATCTGAAAGCCATCAAAGAGTACAAGGGAATTCAGCTAAGAATGCCGTTTGAAATTTCAATCCAATAAGAAATTAAACAACAATTCAAACAAAAAAAGAGTGCTCAATCCGGCACTCCTTTTTTTTAAATTGTAATTCTATTTTACAAAGCTCCGCCGCTGTCCATATCGAAATCTCCGTTTTCCTGATTGTTCTGCTGTCTCTTTCTCTGATCTCTTTTTGACTGATTGAATCTGTATGAGAATGAAACATTGACAGATCTTACGCCCCATCTGAATTTGCTTTCCATAAAGAAGTTTTCACCAAATGAAGTTGATCTGAAGCTTCTTGTATTGAACAGGTCTCTGACACTTGCGGTTATTGTTGCATTGTCGTTGAACAGGTCTTTGCTCAATGAGAGGTCAACTCCGTACATCGGTTTTCTTTCGCTCTGTGCAGTTTTGTTTCCGGCTCTATACATTCCTGACAACTGAATCGAAAATTTGGACGGAAGATTAAATGTGTTGCTCAGTCGGCCAAACCAGCTGAAACCGTCACCATCAAAATTTGTCACTTGAGTCATGGTTTCACCTGTTTCAATGTCGGTATAAGTATCGGTATGCTGTCCTCTGGTTTTGTAGCCAAACAGATTGACATTCCCCATCAGATTCCACCATTTGAACGGGCGATAAGTAAAGGTCAGATCACCACCGTATCTTTCATCGGTTCCGACGTTGATTGGTCTCGAAACGATTGCCCCGTCATCATTGATCGACTGGTATCTCTGGATATTGTCATGAGTAATTGAATAGTAAACATTTGGCGTAATCATCAGTTTTCCGAGTTTTGTCACATAAGACATTTCGTATGAATCTGTGTACTGCGGATTCAAATCCGGATTCCCCATAAACAGGTTTCTGTTGTCAGAATAAGATGAGAACGGAATCAAAAACCAGCTTCTCGGTCTTCTGATTCTTCTTGAATAACTCAACTGCAGCTGATCTGTACTTTCAAATTCGTAATTCAAAAACAGACTCGGGAAGAAATCGGTATAATTTTTATTGACCGTGCTGTTGTTCAATAATGATTTAACAGTGATATCAGAATTTTCCATTCTGATTCCGGCGAAATATGAGAATTTGCCAAATGCCTGGCCATACTGAACATAGGCGGCATATACATTCTGCATATAATCTGTACGGGTAAAGAATTTGTCTTTTGGAACCCAGCCGTCATTTGACAGGCTGTCCACTTTAAAATCGGTCAGCATTCCGGTGATATCGCCTCTCGCGCCAATTTCAAGTTTTCCTTTTTCGCCGAAGGGATAAACATAATCTGCAGAAATGGTGGTATTGTTTCGTGTATCCAGATTTGCGGTTCTTTCCGAAGAGTCGACTAAATTCCCAATCTCTCTCAGATTTCCGTCTCTGTTGTCTTCGCTGTAATTTGATCTCACATCAACAGTAAATTCGTGACCCTTGTCGTTGAATTCATGTTTGTAATTAAAATTACCTTCTACATCGTATCCTTCAGAATCCTGTCTTTGGGTTCTTGTTGATGATGCAGTCTGGTTGCGGTCAGCATCAAAATCGAGATAATTCAGATCAGAATCATCTCCACCGCTCTGCTTTCTGTAACTTCCAGAAATTGTAAAAGTATCTTTGTCTGTCAGAAAATATTCTGTACCCAGCATCATATTGAAACTGTTATTTTTTCGGGTTGACTCGCCATTCATTTCTTCATACCTCGGAACTCCCTCAGAATCGAAGCGGGTGGTTTTTGAACTGTTTTTTCTTTCCCAGTTTGAATATCTGTAACCGAAATTGGTGAAGAAATTCCATTTTCCGGTTCTGTAATTCAGATTTGCAGATGCCGATGCAGTCGCCGGAATTCCGCCGCTGACATTAACAGAGCCGTTCAAACCCTTCAACTTTCCTTTCTTGAGTATGATGTTGATGATGCCCGCGCTTCCTTCGGCTTCATATCTTGCAGAAGGATTGGTCACCACCTCTATTCTGTCAACAATGTCGGCCGGAAGACTCTGCAATGCCTGTGCCGGATCTGAGATTCCGATCAGTGCAGACGGTTTACCGTCAATCAGTATTCTTACATTTTCATTTCCTCTCAGACTCACATTTCCTTCGCCGTCTACCTGAACCGAAGGAACATTTTCAAGCGCTTCAGAAAGCGAGCGGCCTTTTGTCATCGGGTCTTTTGAAACATCATAAACTTTTTTGTCGAGTTCCATACGATAAATCGGAGTGGATGCACCGCTGATGGTTGCTCCTTCAAGTGTGACTACCGAAGCCTCATTGATTTTAAAATTTCCCAGGTTTTCATTTTTGGTCACATTGATTTCCTGCTCGATTGAATTTCCGGTAAAGGATTCAATATTGAGCAGATAATTTCCTGCAGGAACATCAACTGAAAAAAGACCGTTCACATCGGTGACCGCCCCGCCAATCTCGTCAAAAGTATCCGGATTCAGGATGGAGACAACTGCATATTCAAGCGGTTTTGACTGATTGTCTGTGACTTTTCCTTTGAGATTAAAGGTTTGTGAAAAACTGAATATAAAAGAGAGGAGTAAACTGGCTGATAGGATTTTTTTGGCTAACATTGTTTTGATAATTCAATTAAAAATGCCTTCTTTTTTGGAAGGCATTTGTTGATGACTTTGTATTTATTATTTTATCGTTCCTTTTAATTCTTTTGCTTTGTTGTCTTTTTCGCCCTGGATTTTCATTTTATCCATCTTTTTGATTTGGTCTTGATTAAGAACTGACTGAATTTCTGTTTGCTCGGCATCTTTCAGCACTCTGAACTGCTCTGCAGTACCGGTGCCGCGAATCTCAGTTTTCTTTTTGTTGTATTTTTCATAAATTGATAGAATTTCAGATTTCTGAGTTTCTGACAATTGCAACTCCTGACTGAATTTTTCAAAATTAGTGCCTGCAGCAGCACTGTTCAGATAGTTGTCTGTTGTCGTTTTTTGCTGTGCCTGAATCATTCCGGCAAAGACAAGTGTTACAGCAAAGAATAAAATTTTTTTCATGATTTTTTGTTTTTTTGAATTATCCAATATTAAGCCAAATATGTTGCGAATTTAATAATATTTTGTTAAACTTATCAATAAGCTTTTGCGTAGAGCACTTTATATTTTGCAGGTTTGCCTGAATAAAAATCAAACTTGCCGTTCAAATCCGGATCTTCAAACGGAATACACCTTATGGTCGCCTTGGTTTCGTCTTTGATCTTTTCTTCGGTTTCGTCACTACCGTCCCAATAGGCAGAAATAAATCCGGCTTTGGTTTCAAGTATCTCTTTGAATTCTTCATAAGTTCGGGCTTCTCTGGTATTTTGACTTCTGAAGTCTAGCGCGCGATTAAAAATGCTTTTCTGAATCTCGTCCAGTTTTGATTTGATCAGTTCCGGAAGTCCATCCAGTTTTTCAAATGATTTTTCAAGCGTATCTCTCCTCGCCAGTTCCACCTGACCGTTTTCCAAATCTCTCGGTCCGATCGCAATTCTGACCGGAACACCTTTCAATTCATATTCGTTGAATTTCCATCCCGGTTTTACTTTGTCGTCATCGTCAAATTTAACGGAAATGCCTTCTTTTCTTAAGTCATCTGCAAGTTTAACCGCAGTTTCAGAAATTGCTTTCTGCTGTTCTTCATTTTTATAAATCGGAATGATCACCACTTGGATTGGTGCCAGATTGGGCGGTAATACCAGGCCGTTGTCATCAGAATGGGTCATAATCAGCGCACCGATCAGACGGGTTGAAACGCCCCATGAAGTGGCCCAGACATAATCAAGTGTTCCCTCTTTTGACGCAAATTTTACATCAAACGCTTTTGCGAAATTCTGACCCAGAAAATGTGAAGTTCCTGCCTGAAGAGCCTTTCCGTCCTGCATCAGCGCCTCGATACAGAAAGTTTCCTCGGCACCCGCAAAACGTTCGCTGGGCGTTTTGACACCCTGAACCACCGGAATCGCCATAAAGTTTTCCACAAAACGGGTGTATACATCCAGCATTGTCCTTGATTCCTGCATCGCCTCATTTTTTGTGGCATGTGCCGTGTGACCTTCCTGCCAAAGGAATTCTGCGGTTCTCAAAAACAGTCGGGTTCTCATTTCCCATCTGACCACATTTGCCCACTGATTGATTAGGATAGGCAGATCACGATAAGACTGAATCCAGTTTTTATAGGTACTCCAAATAATTGCTTCAGAGGTCGGACGAACCACCAGCTCTTCTTCCAGTTTTGCTTCAGGATCAACCATCAGTTTTCCTTTGTTGTCCGGATCGTTTTTCAGACGGTAATGGGTAACAACTGCGCATTCCTTGGCAAATCCTTCAGCATTTTTTTCTTCAGCTTCAAAAAGGCTTTTGGGGACAAAAAGCGGGAAATATGCATTCTGATGACCGGTTTCTTTGAACATTCGGTCGAGTTCAGCCTGCATTTTTTCCCAAATCGCATATCCGTACGGTTTGATTACCATACAGCCGCGAACCTTTGAATTTTCAGCCATTCCGGTTTGAATCACCAGTTCATTGTACCACTTCGAATAATCTTCACTTCTGGATGTCAGCCTTGCCATTTTATGGGTTTTATTGTAATTTTGGTTTTAACAATTCTTTTTATTTTGGCATAGTAATTGCCTTTTTTCAACTAAACTTTTTAATTTAGGCTTAAATGTCTAAATTTAAAACCGCAAATTTAAAGATTACAAACTGTTAATAGAATAAAAATGAGCAAAGTTTACCAATATTCGAAAAAAATCTTCAATTTCATTGGAGCGGCTGCTCTTTTGATTGGAGTAAGTTCCTGCTCAACAACGCAGAAAACTGCTGCTGTGAGTGGTGAAACTGACGGAGTTTACTACAGCCCCGCAAAAGACGGAAGGGTAGATTATACAAACAATGCGAATGCTGCCAATGATTATGATATTAAGGTAGGGGGTGCTTATTTTGATGCCAACGGCAATGGTGCTGAGGATTTCTACTATGATGAAACTCAACCACAAAACGGCAACCAGACCGGAAACCAGGTTCAAAATGTCAATATTTACAACAACGGAAGCACAACCTACACTTCAGGGCCTTCAACCGATTGGGGCCGATATGACGGTCTTGATATTACCATCAACAATTATGGATGGTCCAATCCGTATTGGAGATTCGGTTACAGCAGCTATTGGGGCTGGAATTGGGGCATGAGTTGGGGATACGGCTGGGGCTATCCCTATTACGGTTCATACTGGGGTTGGGGTTATCCATACTACGGCTCTTATTGGGGCTGGGGCTATCCTTCATACTACGGTTCCGGCTGGGGCTATCCTTATTACGGATACGGTTATGGCCATTATTACGGAGGCTACCCTTATTACTACAGAGGAACAGCGGTTGCTCCGGGTGTTAGACCGGGTACAGGTTTGAGCTACGGCAACGGATCACCCTACAGAAGTTCAGGATCCACATTGAGAGATGTCAGAACTTCAGGAAACACCAATCCGGGAAATGTCAGAACTTCTTCCGGCATCAGAGAAACCAGAGGCAACACACCTGTCAGGGCTGTTAGAGGCCAGAATTCTGGTGTGAGAAATACAAATACCGGAAACAATTCAGCCATTTCCTCTCAGAACGGAGGTGTTAGAGGTACCAGCAATCAGGGAAATATCAACAGTACAAATGCCGGCAATGCGCCTGTGAGAACCGGCACCATTGGCACCAGAACTGAGAATGCCGGACAGCCGAATACCGGAATTTCAACCCCTGTCAGACAGGTGAGACCCACCGCACCGCCAAATACGAGACCGAATTCAAATGTTGGTGAGCCAAGACAGAATTCAAACATCAGAAGCAGCAACAGTAATATGAGTGCGCCAAGAAACACTTCACCAAGGCCGCGTTCGGGAAATATCAGTACGCCGAGAAGCAGTTCTCAAAGTCCGAGGGTTAACAGCGGTATGAGTACGCCGAGAAGCAGCAGCCCGTCAATGTCAACCCCTTCATCAAGAGGTTCAAATATGGGTGGCGGAGTCAGAAGCAGCTCGGGCAGAAGATAAATCATAAAAAATCAGGCCTGTTAAACAACAGGCCTTTCTTTATTGAAAATTAAAAAATCATATTTAAAAAAAATGAAAAAGATATTCATCACTTTAATGACTGTGACAGGAATTGCAAATGCACAGATCGTTCAGGACATCAATTCAATTCCGGCATATTCGAACGGTATCAATTCGGGAAGTGCAAGATATATAGGTATGGGTGGTGCAATGGGTGCATTGGGCGGAGACATCTCCTCAGTTGAACAAAATCCGGCAGGACTCGGAGTCGCCATTACTTCTGAAGTGAATGTAACACTCGGATTTGATTCCTATAAAAACAAATCAACATTTGGAAATACATTTAATACTGATGACAATTCGTTCCAGTTTCAGAACGTGGGTGCAACCTTTGTTTTTGCAAACGGTGACGATGCATGGAATCGTTTTTCGATTGGTCTGAAATATTCACAGGAGAATCTTGACAACTGGATGGCGCTCGGAAGAAACAATAAAATTACCGGTACCTATCTGACCAATGATGATCCCGAGGAATATACAACCTACACAATGGCAGGCTATCAAGACCAGATCAATGGTTATAAAAATAAAATGTCGATAAACTTTGGCGCCAGTTACAATGACAAAATTTATCTCGGTCTGGGTCTGAATCTGCATGATGTAAGATTTGACAATTATGTGGTTTTTGATGAAGACACAGACGGTACGGTGTACAGATATGATTTGAACGGTACACCATACTCATCTGATGCGACCGGATTCTCGCTGAGTGCCGGAGTAATCGGAAAAGTGAATGATGCGTTGAGACTCGGTTTGGCTTATCACAGTCCGACTTGGTATTCAAGAATCGAAGAGAATTATTTTGCAAATTTGGAATTCTCAGACGGTAATTATTATTATGATTTGTACTACAGCCAGTATGACAGAAATTCTGACAGCAGACTGGTGGCAAGTGCGGGTATGGTAATCGGCAAGTCGCTTGCGCTGAATGCGGATTATACGCTGCATATGAACGGTTCAACCAAATTGAAACCCAAAAATGATTTCGAGTCAACCAATGCTTTTTTTGACAAATATCTGAAATCGAGCAGCGAAATCAGACTGGGTGGCGAATATCGGTTGGATAAATTTAAAGTTCGTGCCGGCTACAGTTTTATCGAATCTCCGTTTGACAACATCACACTGAATGCAGATTCGGGAACAGGAACTGCAGTCAATAGAAATTTCAAAGATGCATTCAGAGGAAATATCAACAGTTTCAGCCTGGGTGCCGGATATGATTTTGGCGGATTCTATCTTGATGCTGCTTATCAGTATCAGTCGCAAAATTACAATTACATATTTGGAAATGCAGACTACATCGATTATGATTATTCTGACGACACCGTTTATTATGCATCTCTTCCGCTGAATACAACCAATAATTATTCGGCAAAAGTAAAAAATACAAGAGGTTTGTTTCTTTTGACTGCCGGCTGGCAATTCTGAGAAGAAGTGCATCGTCCTGAATAAGCGTTACAGATTTTACAACCAAAATAAAAAGACCCGGTCATCGGGTCTTTCTTATATCTTTTGATTTCAAAAAATCAATTCGAATAATTCGGTGCTTCCTTTGTAATCACCACATCATGCGGATGGCTTTCGTTCAAACCCGCATTTGTGATTTTCACAAATTTACCGTTTTGAATCAGTGAATCAATATCAGGTGTGCCGCAATAACCCATTCCGGCTCTCAATCCGCCGCAAAGCTGATAAACAACTTCTGACAGACTCCCTTTGTAAGGAACCCTTCCTTCAATCCCTTCGGGAACCAGTTTTTTTGCATCCGACTGGAAATAACGGTCTTTGCTTCCTCTTTTCATTGCAGAAAGCGAACCCATTCCCTGATAGCTTTTGAATTTTCTTCCCTGATAAATCACTTCTTCGCCCGGTGCTTCTTCGGTCCCCGCAAACAAGCTGCCAAGCATCACACAGTTGGCACCCGAGGCGATTGCTTTCACGATATCGCCCGACAGTTTGATGCCGCCGTCGCCGATAACAGAAACATTTTTTGTTTTTGAATACTTGGCCACATCATAAATCGCAGACAGCTGCGGAACACCCACGCCTGCGACCACTCTTGTGGTACAGATCGAACCGGGGCCCACACCGACTTTGACCACATTTGCACCTGCATCAATCAAATCTTTTGCAGCTGCTGCAGTTACTATATTTCCGCCGACGATATCCAATTCCGGAAATGCGTTTCTGACTTCTTTCACTTTGTCGATAACTCCTTTTGAATGTCCGTGAGCAGAATCGAGTGCAACAATATCAACTCCTTTGGCAACCAAAGCCTGAATTCTTTCAAGCGAATCCGCGCCCACACCGATTCCGGCGCCGACCCTCAGTCTGCCCTGGGTGTCTTTGCATGAATTCGGATATTCTGACAGATTGTCGATGTCTTTGATGGTGATTAGTCCAATCAGTTTGAAATCATCATCAACGATTGGAAGTTTCTCAACCCGATTTTTCAAAAGGATGTCTTTTGCTTTGTGCAAATCGGTGTTGATATCTGAAGTAATCAGATTGTGTTTGGTCATCACATCTTCAACTCTTTGATCCATATCTGTCTGGTAACGGATGTCACGGTTGGTGATGATGCCCACCAGCGTATTGTCCTCTTCTATGACCGGCAGACCTGAAATCCTGTAATGTTTCATCAATTCTTCCGCATCTTTGAGCAGATGATGACGAGACAGAGTAATCGGGTCAGAAATCATTCCGCTTTCAGATCTTTTTACTGCATCAATCTGAGATGCCTGATCCTCGATTGACATATTTTTGTGGATGAAAGCCAGTCCGCCTTCGCGTGCAAGCGATATTGCAAGTTTGTATTCCGAAACTGTATCCATTGCAGCCGAAACCAAAGGAATATTGAGTTGTATCTGATTGGTCAGTCTTGTTTTTAATGAAACCTGATTTGGAAGAACTTCTGAATAAGAAGGCACCAAAAGGACGTCATCAAAGGTGATTGCGTCCTGAATAATTTTATCTGATAAAGGCATTGCTTTTTGCCATGCAAATTTAGGGAATTCAAAAAGAATAATATCCACAAATCAAAAAAATATGTTCAAAAACTGTGATAATTTAAGATATTTTCACACTTTTTTAATCGTTTCAACTGTAAAATAGTTCTTATTTTCGCAGGATAAATTCTTCTTAATGAACATTTCTTTCAAAAAATGGAACAATCGTCTCGGAATCATCATGTTTCTGATCGGCTCGATCGTCTACCTGTTAACGATGGAGAGAAAGCTGAGCTTCTGGGATTGCGGTGAATACATCGTATCATCAGCAAAACTCGGTGTGACCCATGCACCGGGTGCGGCCCTTTTTCAGCTGATTGGTGCTGTATGGTCGGGTCTTGCATTTGGCGACGGAACCAAGTACGCATTGGCGATTAACTCGATGTCTGCAGTATGCAGTGCGCTGACCATTATGTTTCTTTTTTGGACGATCACCCATTTCGCCAGAAGAATGTTCAACCCGACAAAGGCAGACGGGATTTCTGAAAATGTGTTTGGAAAAGAACTGAACAGTTCTCAAACTTGGATTGCGCTTGGAAGCGGTCTGGTCGGTTCTGCGGTTTTTATGTTCAGCGATACTTTTTGGTTTTCGGCAGCCGAAGGCGAAGTGTACGCAATGGCATCCATGTTTACCGCTTTGCTGGTCTGGCTTGGTTGCAAATGGGAAGAAGAAAAAGACCAAAAAAGAGAAAACAAATGGCTGCTGCTGATTTCGCTGGTGATCGGTTTGGGAACAGGTGTCCACCTGATGGTAATCCTCGCCATACCGGTTGCATGCTATCTGTATTATGCAAAACATTATAAATTCACTGTCAAGAATTTTATCATCGCAAACATACTGACCGCGATTTTTCTTGGATTTGTATTCAAGCTGCTGTTTGAGGCTGTGATGACTTTCTTCGGAAATACAGAGATTTATGTTGTCAATAATTTTGGCCTTCCGTTCAATTCCGGAACCTTTGTAGCCGGTTTAATTTTAGCTGCCGTGTTCTATTTTGTTTTGAGAATTTCAACCAAAAAGAATTGGAAACTCATCAATACGATGACGCTTTCAATTTTGTTTATGCTCATCGGTTTTTCGGCTTGGATGATGATTCCGATTCGTGCCAATGCAAATCCGCACATGAACCTGAACGATCCGGATACCGCATTGGGAATGCTCGATTATTTCAACCGTACCCAATACGGTGACTGGCCGACGGTTTACGGAAAAACTTATGTTGCAGATATTGCTGATGACGGAATTGCAACCGGTCCAAAAGGAAATTATGAAACAAAAACCATCGGTGAGAATTATGTAAAAGACAAATCAAGAGGAAAATATATCAAAGTTTCGGACAGAAAAGAATATGTGTACAACAAAAAGTATCTCAAATTCTTTCCGAAAATGTACTACAGCGACGATCCGAATACGATGGAAAATTATGCTATGATGTATGGTTTTCCGGAATTTTCACTGAATACATCCTATTTCAATAATCTGGATGACAGCTCGGAAATCAGAGCACAGAAAAGACAGTTTGCAGAACAGTTGTACAGCGAACTGATCAAAAAACGGGATGATCACAAACTGAAAATCTCAGATCTGAAAGAAAATGCAGATATACTGAATATTGAATCACCGACTTTCTGGCAGCAGATGAATTATTTTATCGATTTCCAGCTCGGTTATATGGGATTCAGATATTTTATGTGGAATTTCTCGGGTCGTCAAAACGACTGGGAAGGAAATATGCAGGTGACCAAAGGAAACTGGATCAGCGGGATTCCTGTACTCGACAATTACAGACTGGGTGATCAGTCAAAACTGCCTGCGGTCTTCAAAGAAAACAAGGCGCACAATGTCTATTTCATGCTGCCGCTGTTATTGGGTCTGATCGGTTTCTTTGTTCAGCTGAACAGAAACATGACCCACTGGTGGGCAATCCTCTCTCTGTTTCTTCTCACAAGTGTCGGTATTATCTTTTATACCAGCGTTAAGCCCTTTGAGCCGAGGGAAAGAGATTATGCATTGGTCAGCTCGTTTTATGCATTTGCTATCTGGGTCGGATTGGGTGTGCAGGGAATCTATCTGCTCATCGGTTATCTCAGAAAAAAACAACTTCAGGCCAAAACAGCCATACTGATTTCTGGTTTGGGTCTGCTGGTTCCTATATTGATGGGCTTCCAGAATTGGGATGATCACGACCGTTCAAAAAGAGAAGGCGCTTATGCACTTGCCTACAATTACCTGAATAATCTCGATAAAAATTCCATCCTGTTTGTGTATGGCGATAACGATACCTATCCGCTTTGGGGATTGCAGGAAACTGAGAATTTCAGAGATGATCTGAAAATTGTCAATTACACACTTTTGGGTTCGCCATGGAATATCGAACAGTCATTGAGAAAAACATACAATGCAGAACGATTGCCGTCAAAATTGGAATACAAAGATTATCAACTCAATACAAATGACAACATCATGGTGGCCGGCGGAAACATCAAATCGATTTTTGGTCAGCTGCACAGTCTTTTCAAAGAAGAGAGCGATTTGAGTGTTCCGGAAATTATGGAATTGCCGCCAAATCAAATCACTCCCTATCTGAACGATTCGGGTTATGATCCGGCCGGAATTCAGCAATTGTACAGAACCATCCGCCCGCTTGAAAAATATATTGTTCAGGACAGTATGACCGCAAAAGAAGCATATCAGTTTCTGATGGAAAAAAGTGCTGCAAAAGATGCGCTTGCCGATTATTTTGAATATCCGGTCGGGTCGGTCAATTATCTGCCGGTGGACAAAATCGTGATTCCGGTCAATAAGGAAAATGTGCTCAAATATGGAATCGTCTCTGCAAAGGATGCAGACAAAATTGTGGATCATATCACCATCAAGATTAACAAAAGACAATTGTACAAATCTGAGCTGCTGATGATTTCAATGTTTGCAGAATACAATTGGGACCGCTCAATTTATTTCAGCGGCGGTGGGATTTCAGATCCTTCAAATGTTTTCTGGCTGACTGATTATTTGGAAAACAATGGTTTCAGTTATAAACTGATTCCGGTCAAAACCACCTTCGGAAAAGACGGCAAACTCGGCAGGAGCAATCCCGAAAAGATGCTTGAAAACTTCAAAGGTTTCAAATGGGCAAATTACAATCTGAAAAATGCATCATTCTCAAATACAGACAGAAATTATACAAATACTTATCGAAATATCTCAAGCCGACTGGCACAAGATTTTATAGATAAAGGTGACAAAAAAACCGCTATTGAAATTTTGGACAAGGTGATGGAAATGATTCCTGACGAGCCTCGATATGATTATGGCCTGGCAACAGAAAGAATTGCGTTGGCTTACCGAAAGGCAGGTCAGCAAGAAAAAGCATCAAAACTGCTTGAAACCGTTAAACAGAGACTGGTTCAGAAAATTGATTATTACGAATCATTGCCCGACCGAATCAGATATACCGTCAGTGGTGATCTTTCGGAAGCGAGAAGCGATTATTCGATGATGATTTATGAGCAGGTACGAGCCTATCTGGATGCAGGTCATAAAGATGAGGCGATGAAATTGTTCCAAAACGAATTCAAACCGATACGCGAAAAACTGATTCAGTCTTATCAGGGATACAAAACCGACGGAATTGTGGATGTGAGGGAACAAAGAAACATCGACAATCAGTTCAGGTTTGTCAGCGAACTGCTCGGTGTGGCAGATATGATCGATACGGTTTATGCCAACAAACAGAGCGACGAGATTTATGAAATTTTAACCAATAAGAAATAAAAGAGAATATGAAAAAATTGATTTTGACAGTGATGTTCGCTGCAATTGGCTTGGGAACAGTGAATGCTCAGGAAGGATTGAAAGGAGGTGCCTATGCCGGAGTTCCATCCGGAAATTCAAGCGATTATTTTGGTATGAATTACGGTGTGTTTGCTGCTTTTCATTATCCGGTATTTGAAAATCTTCATCTGGGTGCAACCGCAGGCCTCGATTTCTTTTCGGGCAAAAGCATTCCGGGAACCAATCAGAAATTCAAAGGATTTACGGTTATGCCGATCGGTGTGAGCGGTCAGTTCAATCTGTCCGATGAATTTTTTGCAACTGTCGATCTCGGTTTTGCGCTCAGTCTGAGCAAGGATTATACCGGCGGATTCTTTTTCCAGCCAAAAGGCGGCTGGCAGAACGAATATGTACAGGTGTTCGTTTTCTTCAAGAATCTTTCGAGCAAACTCGACACAGCGACCAGTTTTAAAAACTTCAACAGCGTCACCAGTATCGGTGTGGGCGGTGCTTATAAATTCTGATTCAATTCAGTCAAAAAACAAAAGGCGGTTAAAATCCGCCTTTTTTATTTACTGATTAATTGATTTGATTCAAAAAAGTCCGTGCAGTTCTGCATCGACTTTGTCATAAATATATCCCAGATCTTCAGGATTGTTGACAAAATCCAAATTGTCAACATCAATGATCAGCAGTTTTCCTTCGTTGTAATTTTTGACCCATTCCTCATATTTTTCATTCAGACGGTTCAGATATTCGATGCTGATCGAACTCTCGTATTCACGTCCTCTCTGGTGAATCTGTTTGACCAGAGTCGGAATCGATGCTCTGAGATAAATCAGCAGATCGGGTGCCTGAACAAATGAATTCATCAAGTTAAAAACTGTCAGATAGTTTTCATAATCACGTGTCATCAGCAAACCCATATCGTGGAGGTTGCTTGCAAAAATGTATGCGTCCTCGTGTATGGTCCGATCCTGAATGATGTCCAAACCGCTTTCTCTGATTTCTTTGATCTGTTTGAATCGGCTGCCCAAAAAATAAATCTGAAGATTAAATGCCCAGGTTTCCATATCGTTATAAAAATCATCCAGATACGGATTCTGATCAATGTCCTCAAACTGTGGTTTCCATTTGAAATTCTTGGCCAGTAACTGAGTGAGCGTTGTCTTACCTGCGCCGATATTCCCTGCGATGGCTATATGCATTTAATAAAGGTTTTGAGAGTCGTAAAGATAAACAACCTTATCCTTTAACACAAAAAGATAAGACTTATTTAATGAAAAAAAATCGAAACCGTCTGTTTTCACAATCCTATCTGACAAATTAGTTTTCTGATTCAGACTGTAAATTTCGCCGTCCTTTGAATAAAATATATAATTTTCAATCACAAACAGTTGTTCATATTCACCGATCGGAATCACCTTTTCAAGATTTGCAAATTCGTCAAATTTCAAGATCCTCCCGTTTCCGGCCAAATAGATTTTATTTGAACAATAAATCAGCTTTGTAAAATACTCGGCAGCACTACTGTTGTTCAAAATCATCGACTGACCGACGATCTTTTTTTCTCTGTAATTCCAGAGCAGAAGCCGTTGGGCAACCGGATCATAAGCCCACAAAAAATTGTTGTCAACCGGCGCAGTCAAAGTGGGAGAGAAGTCAGCGGTCGAATTCAGAGGAATCGGATCCTGAATCGGGTTGAGCTGATTGTCAAGAATCAGCAGATTAAAAAATCCCGATTTCAGACTGAGCTGCAATACATTCTGGGTATTCAGTTCTTCGAGTATATTTCGGTTCGAAAAATTCTTTCTTTTTTTGGTTCGAAAATCAATTTTATTGAGTTCGGTTGAATTTCTGATCAAATAGATATTGTTGAAATCATCTGTTCCAAAATCGGTGATTTCACCATCTGTCTTCAGCCGGATCGAATCAACCGGAATCAATTCCTGGCCAAAACCGGAATTGCAAACCAAAACAAAAATCAGTATCCGAAAAATATTTTTCATTGTGTTTTCAAAGATAAATGTTTTTTCGGTTTCCGTTCTGATTGAGTTTTTACGATAATTTTATTTGGTTCAATTGAAAACAGTCTTAATTCAATTTTGAAAAATTGTATTTTTTGATTTATTGATTAACTTTAACAGAATTAAAAGCAAGCCTGTGAAGTTATTTTTATTATTTTTTCTTACGATTTTTGGTATTTATGCATTTGGCCAACAAGAACAATATACAGGGACGGTGCTTGACAGTATTGGGAATCCGGTTGATAAGGCATCAATTTGCAGAGTGAATAAATCGAATTTCTCTAAATCCAATTGTATAAATTCTGATCGTTGGGGCAAATACAAAATTCAGCTCGATACCGGAAATCTGATTTCAATCGAAATCAAATATGATTCAATTCCAAATGTGATCAAATATTTCGAATACAGAGAAGATCCTTTTGACGGATTTGGTTCGCTGACCGAAATTGAAAGAATCAAAGACATAAAGGAGTGGCCCAATCAGACTGACAGTCTTAGTTTATCCGAAAATCATCCGATCGAGAAAAAGTCAGTCTTTAAAATCAATCCTTCAAAAGTTGAAATCATTAATGACACAGCCAGATTGTACAATGATTTTGAACTTATAAAAACCAGATTGGGCTTTGATTTGAATTTTTCATATTCAATTTCTGAACATCTGAAAACACCCGAACTTCAAAATCGTTTTGTTCAGGGAAGACCCGACAATGGCGCTTATACCCACTTTGGGCCGCCCGAAGCTTTCAGTTGGGGGCCCGATATTTCGTCGGTAAACGGACTGACCGGATACAACCCCAACCGAATTTTTCAAAAAGGAAACAATTTTTTAACAGGATTGAATGCTGCTTATGAACATGAAAGCAATTTTTTTAATTTTAATTTTCTGAATCAGACCGAAGAAGGTTTGTTCAGTCCGATCAAATCAAATTCAAATCAATTCAAATTCAATTTTAATTTCCCGGCCTGGGGCGGTGTGCTGAAAACCAACGCATCATTTACTATGAACAAAGATGAGATGCCGCTCGCAGCAAACAGCTATATGAATGTTTTGTATGCAGCATGGAATTCTCCTTTTCATTTTGACACTTCTCAGATTTTGAATAACGATCACCAAAATTCGGCTTCTCAGATGTATAACAATCCCGAGTTTCTGCTCAAATACAACCGAGATCTGAGAAAAGAATCACAAATCAATTTGGGTGCGGATTATTTGGTGAAACTTAATAATTGGAAAGTTGGCGGAATTCTTTCATACAATTTTTTCAATCAGAAATTCAATTACGGGCAGATTCCGATGATGGCTCAACTGACTGAACCAGAATTTTTTAAAAGAAATATTAGCCAGCATTTTGTGAATATGAAACTGCATTCTGAACTGATGAATTATAAACTTCCGGTTACGCTTAATTTTTTCTGGATTCATCAGTACGAAGCCATTCAACTGGACAAAACCAGGTTCTCAAATTATACTACGCCCGAAAATTTCCCGGCAGACGGCCAATCTTTCAGAATGTATGATGTTCAAAAGCAGAGATATACTTCGGTGCTGAGCGGAGGAATTGAATACAATGCAAATCTGGACGGACTGAGACTAAATGACAATCTTACCCAATCGTTGATTTACACAAATACCAATCAGCAATCGTTTGGCTATCAACTGAACAATCGTTTGCTGTTGAAGTCAGCTGATTATTTGATTCGCGGTATTAATTTTTCTTTTGAACTGAACAATGAAGTAAATTTCAGTGAACCGGATCTGGTCAGTAGAAATTTGAATTTCAATTCACTGAATCAGGATTTGAACGATTTTCTGCTTTATACCGAACCTTACGAACTTTTGCTCAAAAGCAATCTTAAAAATATGCGTGAGAGCAGAAACACAGAAGTGGCATTAGATATTAAAATTGAGAACATTTTTTCTCTGAGAATGAGTTATTTCTACGAAAAAATCAACAATGCCTTTGCGCCGGTATATAAAAACAATGAATTTGTCTGGGAAAATGTGGCAGACTTTCATCAGCAGGGATTTGACATTACACTGACCAAAACCTATTGGTTTTTAAGATCAAATAATTTTAATTGGGATTTTAATCTGAATTTTCATTCCTACAAAAACAAAACCGATAAGATTCTGAGCGGACAGTCCAGAGTGCCGTTTTTTGGTTTTAATGAAATTTCAAAAAATTATATTGAGGGTCAACCGGTGGGCGTGATTGTGGGCAGTGATTATTTGAGAAACGAAAACGGTCTGATCATTATAGACGACAATGGTTTTCCGATTGTGGACAACAATCTGAAGGTGATTGCAGATCCGAATCCGGATTTTAGTATGAACTGGTACAACAGCATCAAAGTTCACAATTTCCTGCTGACTTTTAACTTTGAATGGCAAAAAGGCGGACAGATATGGAACGGAACCCAAAATACACTGAACTATTTTGGACGTTCACAAATGACGGCCGACATGAGAGATGTGACCGGATATGTTTTTGACGGTGTCAATAATTCGAATCAGCCCAATACGGTTCCGGTTGATTTTTCAAATCCGGCCAATGATCTTTCCGAAAACAGATGGGTGAGATACGGTTTGAACGGTGTTGCATCAGAAGCGGTTGAAAGCGCGTCTTATCTCAGACTTCAGAATCTTTCTTTGAATTATCAGACCAAACTCAAAAAATATCATTATTCTGTAATTACTCAACTGACTGTTGGTATTTTTGTTCAGAATTTATGGGTTTCTTCGAAATATTCAGGTGTATTTCCCGGAAACGGACTGCTTGGAAATCCTGCCGGAATCGGTTTGGATTATTTTAATTTTCCTTTGACAAGGATATATGGGATTTCTTTAAACTTAAAATTCTGATCGATGAAAAAACTGATTTTCTTTCTTTTGACACTTCCGGTTCTGAATTTTGCACAAAGTTTTATTCAGCAAAAATCTGATGAATTTTCAGAAATCTATCCGGTCGAGAAAGTGTATATCCATACAAATTCCAGCCTTTATCAGCCGGGTGAAACTATCTTTTTCAAAGCTTATGTGACCGATGGTGAACAGCAGATCAGCAGTCAAAGTTCATTGCTTTATGTGGATGTAATCAATCCTGCCGGAAGTGTTGTGAAAAAACTGACTTATTGGATTAACAGCGGCAGAGTTTCTGGAAGTTATGATATCGACTCCAATTCAAACGGTGGTTCGTACAAATTAAAAGCCTATACCTGGTGGCAGAAAAACTCTGATTCTGATATTTTTGAAAAAGAGATTACGGTTCAAAGATTTATTGCACCAAGATTGCTGATGAAGTTAGAAGTTGAAAAAGAAGCTTATGGCGAAGGCGACGAAGTCAGCTCAAAAGTTTCGGTCAGAAATCTTCAGGATATACCGATCAAAAATCTTGAATTTGAGTATGAAGCTGAAATCGACGGTCAAACCATCGTTCGGCAGACCGCCGTGACCGATGAAGAAGGAAATTTTCAAATTCGATTCAATCTGCCCAAAAAGCTGTCCGGAAATGACGGTTCGCTGAATGTGAAATTTGAATATGAAAGCAATGTCGAATCAATTTCAAGAACCATCCCGATATTGCTGCAAAGCATCGATCTTCAGTTTCTTCCGGAAGGCGGTTATTCAATTTCAGATTTTCCGCACAGATTTGCATTCAAAGCGCTGAACAAATACGGAAATCCGGCAGATGTAAAAGGGACCATTGTTGATGGGGCTGGAAATAAAATTGCTGATTTTGAATCCTTTCATCAGGGATTGGGGAGTGTTGAACTGACTCAGGAAACCGGAAAAAAATATTTTGCAAAAATCACTGCTCCTTTTGTATCAGAAAGCCTGATTGAACTTCCTTCGCCCAAAAACAGACCCGCATCGCTTGAACTCAACCGGATTAATGATGAGGAAGTCAAGGCAGTGATTTATTCTGCAGGCAGTAAGAATCTGAAATTGGTTGCGAAAACGGTTTCAAAGATTTATTTCGAAGAAATGATTCAGCTGAATCCGGGTAAGAACGAGCTGAATGTTTCCACCGGAGATTTTCCGGTCGGCATTCTTCAGTTTACGTTATTTGATGACAATCAGCCAATAGCGGAACGGCTGATTTTTAACGGTCAGGATTTGGGATTAAAGATTGAAATTGAAACCGATAAAGAAATATACAATACACGTGAAAAAGTAAATGCAAAAATTCAAACAAAACTTGCCGACGGAAAGCCGGTTTCTGCCAATCTTTCGGTCAGTGTGCTGAATGACAAACTCATTTCGTTTCTGGATGACAGACAGCACAATATCAATTCATGGCTTTTGGCAGGAAGTGAATTGTCGGGCGAAATATATGAACCTGAATTTTATTTTGACCCAAAAGAAGAAAAAAGAAATCATGCGCTCGATTTGTTGCTAATGACACAGGGTTGGCGTTTTTACAATTGGGAAAAAATATTTTCTGAAGATACGGTCAAAATCAAATATGCTGCTGAAAATTATCAAAAAATAGAAGGTGTTGTTTCAAAAGTAAAAAGAAATGGCAAAAGGATTCCGCTTCAGACCAATCTTTATTTGATTGATGACGACCGTATTTATTTAACCAAATCAGATAAAGACGGCAGATTTGATATTCAAATTCCTTTCCGTGTCAGTTTTTCTTCGATATTGGTCGAAACCAAGCCGGGCGAAGAAATTAGTGTTCAGTTTGATAAATTAAAAAAGGATAAACCGATTGAAATTGTAAGAAAACCAAATTCTGTCTATGATAATTCGGAGGCGATTTTAAAAGAATTTGATGAAAAGCCCGAAGAAACAAAGATTGAGCCAAGCGGGAACAAAGATAAGTCAGTCAATTATGACGGGATGGATGACAGTGAAGTTTGGTGGGAAATAAATGGAGATAATATAGAATTGGAAGTTGTTTCAGTTTCAAGTTCTGTTTATGAATCTTTATCCGCCGGAATATCGGTAACAATTTCAAGATTACCAGGTCTCAGTCCCGCTTCTTCGGTGGGAGAAGCATTAAGCGGCAAGGTCGTTGGACTCAGTACTGTTGGTACGCCCGGTGTCAGCAATCCTGTCGTTATTAGAGGTGCAGCAGGTCTTTCGACTGATAATCCGCTGATAGTCATTGACGGCATTCCGATTTCGGCTGCGGGCTGGGAAAGTTTGCCGATTTCTCAAATTAATTCGATAACAGTGCTGAAAGGCAATGATGCAACATCGATTTATGGTTCAAGAGCACTGAACGGCGCCATAATAATTACAACCGTCGGAAATATTTCAGAACCGGCAAATCTGAATATTAATGTTGGAAAGAAAATGGACCTGAAAGAAATTTATTATTCAGACCCATATATTAATCATTACGGTGAAGTCAGGGAATTTTATATGCCCAAATATGAATCTCTTAAAACATCCGATAAAAATGATTTCAGACAATGCATATACTGGAACTACGATCTGACGACTGATAAGGAAGGAAAGGCCGAATTTTATTTTTACAATTCTGATGAAAGCACGGTTTTCAGAATTATAGCCGAAGGCTTTGACGGGGACGGTTCAATCGGACGGTCTGAAAAAACGTTTTCGACCCGTGACGAAATTGAGATAGAAACCAAATTTCCACTTTATGCAACCGAAGGAGATGAAATTCAAATGCCGGTTTGGGTCAAAAACAATAGTGCTGAAATCTTGGATGCAAATATGAGTTTTGATCTGCCGGGTCCGCTGACACTGAAAAACCATAAATATGATCTGCAGTTGAAACCAAACGAAATTCAGACTTTCAATTCACCCATCCGTGTTGAAAACGGTTCTGAAGGTGATTATAAATTCAGGGTCAATCTTCTGACCAACGATTTCAGACAATCGGTGATCAGGGATTTGAAACTGTTTGGCAGAGGTTTTCCAAAATCGATAGAGCAGTCGAGCATAGAAAAAGCAGAAATCAATTTCAATTCATTAAACATCATTCCGGGCAGCGAATCTGCAATTTTTACAATTTATCTCAATCCGCTTGAGCCGATTCTTAGTGGAGTTGAGAAGATCATCAGTCAGCCGCACGGATGTTTTGAACAGCTGACTTCATCGGTTTATCCGAATATTTATGCATTGAAATTATTGGAATCCTATCCGTCGGATGAAAATCAGAAACTCGAGAAAAAAGCTCGCCGGTACATGAATTCGGGTTACAGGAAAATGACAGCTTATGAAGTAAAGGGTGGTGGCTTTGAATGGTTTGGGCATCAGCCGGCAAGTGTATATCTGACCGCTTTTGGTCTGATTCAATACACTGAAATGAAAGATTATCTGAATGTGGATCAAAAAATGCTGAATCGTGCCTTGGACTGGCTGATTTCAAGAAAAGACAGCGTTGGCGGATACAATCAGGAAAGAAAATATCAGAAAATTACAAACCAGAGATATCTGATTACTAATGCTTATGCCAATTATGCGCTGAGTTTTGCAGGTGTGAAAGACATTGAATTTCAATACAAAACTGCTTTAGAAGAAGTAAAACTTTCAAGAGATTTGTACAGAATGGTGTTGACAGCTCTGACTGCACATCAGTTGGGGAAAGTCGAGGATTTTAATTTGTTGATGGAAATGCTGAAAAACGGAATTTCCGGCAAAGGAATTGAAAATATCACCGCACAGGGATCGATCACATATTCAGGCAAAAAATCTTTGAGAACAGAAATTCTGGCATTCTACGCCCAGGCTTTGATGAAATCAGGTTTTGTTTCTGCCGAACTGAATCAGGTGATGAAAGAAATTATACTGTCAGGCAGCAAGGGTTATTTTGGTTCAACTCAGGCGACCGGTTTGGCACTGAAAGCAATTTATGAATACAACCGGCTGTATAATCAGACACCGGCCAACGATGGAGACAGAGTCTTTTTGGAAATCAACGGTCAAACCGTTATTGACAAAACCATGACTGAATTTCTTGAATTGGGAGAAAAGGAGAAAAAGAATTTGTTTGAATTCAATGTGCTGAAATATTTGAAGCCCGGAAGCAGCACAGTGAAAATGGAATTGGAATCAGAAAAATTAAGTTTTATCGATTTCAGCTACTTGTTCAGAAGCACACTGCCCGACAACAGCAGCGAAGCCAAAGTGAAGCTGGAAAGTTCACTTTCAAAAACAAAATTGAAAATCGGTGATACAGGGAGAATGAAGATTCAGGTTGAAAATCTGACTTCGGAAGAACTTCCGATGACCATTGCCAAAATTGGAATCCCCGGCGGACTTACGGTTGAACCCAAACTGCTCAAAGAAATGATTGAAAACGAAAAGGTTTCTTATTACGAATTGGAAGATAATTTTCTGGTATTGTATTGGAGATACCTCGATCCGAAAGAAACCAAAACCGTTGAACTGGTATTCAAAGCTGAAGTTCCGGGCCTATATACGGGCGTTGCGTCTTCTGCCTATTTGTATTATACCGAAGAATTTAAAAACTGGAATGAAGGTTTGAAAATTGAGATTGAACCCTGAGGTTGATTCATCATTTTTAATTCAATTCAAAAAATAAAGCCGGCTGATTGAGCAACAAATAGCCGGCTTCAAACCGTGACCCCGGAAGGATTCGAACCCTCAACCCTCAGAGCCGAAATCTGATATTCTGTCCAGTTGAACTACGGGGCCGATCAGCCGCAAAATTAAGAAAATTAAAATCTTTATAAACGTTTTGAGATTTTATTTTTTGAACGATTCAGGCTTTGGAATTTTTGTTTTGGAATTCAATTGTAGAAAAAAACCGCCTCACAGGGAGACGGTTTTCGGTTTAATAAAATGTTGGTTGCCGGGGAAACGGCAATTAATATAAAAAGTGGTTTAACGTTTAATCACTTTTTTGACGATGCTCTGATTGAGCACCAGTATATAAATGCCTTTTGGCAGATATTTAAAATCGATTCTTTGATTTTTGACTTTTCCGTTGCTCAGCTGCTTTCCATTCAAATCAAAGATTGAATAACTGAAATCAAGTTTTGAACTGATGTTCAGATAATCACTTACCGGATTCGGATATACCATGATGGCCTCATCGCCGCTGATTGTGATTTCTTGGTTTGACAGATTCAATCCTGCGGTATATCTGGCTTCGTCGGTTGCACAGCGAACATTCATTCCCGCCTGCGGATAAACGCCGGTTCCGGTTCTCAGATAATCATTTGCACCGTTTGGTTTGAGCTGCATGCCCAATGCATAACCGACCATATAGTCGCTCATCGCAGCCGTCCAAACACCGGTAGTCGAAAGATTGACCTGATCATCGCCAAGTTCGCCTCTGATTCCTGTTCTCGGAAAGTTTCCAATCCTGAATTCTTCTCTGTCAAACTGCCAACCGGCACGATTTCCGTTCACACTGATTTTCTGTCCGCCATAACTGGTTTGGACATTGTAATAATCTCTCTGGTCAACACCGTCTCCGCCGTCATTTCCAAAATACCAGGGTGATGTTCCCTTGCCCGAAGTCCTGAGCAATACCACCGAATAGTCGGGTACACGCCAGCCTTCCGGACAGGGATCGAAAACCGATTTCTTGGTTCCGTGACCCCATCGGTCAGCCATCAGTGAACGGTCGCCATCGCTGCCGACCGAATTTGAAATCCAGTCTCTGATTTTTGAAGCGTCAATCGCATTGGGCGCAGTATAAGATTCGCCCTGACCCAAATGAAACAGGAAAGTAAGCGGATTCTGAACCGAATATTTCAAAACTTTTTTTGCTGCGCCATATTTGGTGTCGCTTCCCTGAAGTCCCGCCATTCCTGAGTAATAAGAATAATCCTCGGTATAGAAAGATTCGTAATCTGCAGCAGTAACCGGCTGATAGGTCATATAACCGTTTCCATCGACTGCTGTTCCTTTGTAAATGCTGTATGTTTCATTCGAACCAGGCTTTTTGAAATTCGGAATCGGATCTTTTCTTCCCCACTGGAAATGGAATCCTGCTGATTCATTGATTTTTGCAATTTCATTGGGATCGGTAATGTCCGGATTTGAAACTTTTGGAAATTTCTCGATGGCACCGAGATTTCTGTCCATAAAATTTGTGGTCAGCGGCGGGTAAGTGCTTTTTGTCAGATTGACGATATGATGCGGTGTCTCAATCACATCTTCGGTTGTATAGGTCACCGTTCCAATTTCTGAAGCGGGCGCCCAGATATGCCAGCTCCAGTATGCCGGATTGTTGATGTTTTCATTGTGAAGCGAAACCACCGCGTTTCCGGTCTGACCGGGATTGAATTCAACAACGATATCAGAATTTTTTGGATCTGAGGCCTGTGAAATATTGATTTTTTTTATCAATTGAGTGTTGGTTGTCCAATAGACTTTTGCTTTCAGATTATTTTCGGGCAGCATATCGTTGTCAGTCAATAGCTGGTTGTAAACCGAAAATGCTTTGCTTACCGGAATTCTGAGTTCTGATGAAGTATTGGTTACTATATATGAATTGGGGTTTTCCAAGCCTTTTGTGTATTCCTGATATTCGGGTGTTGAAATATAATTTGTTGAAAAGAATCCAATCAGATTTTCATTCGGATCTTTGATGCATCTGACACCGTGGCCAGATGCCGAACTTGAAGTTTCATTGATTCTGATGCGGTATCTGCCCACACCTTCGTCGGGCTGATCTGTGTCTGCTATATAATAAAAGAATCTCGGATAAGAGCCGCCGTAGGTTGCCGACCATACTCCGCCGTCCGCCAGTTCGTCCTGATAGATTGCATTTGAATAAGCTCCGTTTTGTTTGTACAGCTGAAATCTGCCGTTAGCCGGAACCATTCCCAAATCTCGGTCCGCAACTGCAGAATAATCAAAACCGAGTTTTGGATAAACTTTCAGACCTTCCAAAGCCGGATTTTCGACCATATGCTGAATAGTGCCCAAAGGCTTCCCATTGTTTACAGCCGGATTCAGTACAAACTGACCGTTTACATAATCATTGTACAAATCATCATTTCCGCCGCCGCCTCGCCCATAAGGCGAAAGATTGTTGTTGACCGCTTCACGGCCATAGTTAGAAACCACACGCCAGCCACCCGGACAGGGATCATAAACCGATTTTATTTCATAAGATTTGCTGTCTTCGGATACATTCGGATCGGAACTGTTTGCATTTGATGAACCGCCTTTGTAATTGTCTGACCACAAATCCCAGGCAATCGCCGGATTCTGGCTTTTCAGCGCCTGATTTGAAAACCAGTTGCCGTCATCGGTATAAATCATGTATTCGATCGGATGCTGAACTGCGTATTTGATATTCGATCCGGCTTCGTTATAGGGTCTTTTCTTCATGGTGTAATGAAGTCCCTGGGGTGAGAATGAATCTTCATTTGTGATATTTCCGACCAGACCGTTCAGTTCATAATAAGTCCTGTCTTTATGCAGCAATGGCGGAAACGGATCTTTTCTTCCCCACTGGTAGAACAATCCGGCTGATTTGTGCCAGTCGTTGCCCAAAAAATATTTGCTGACTGCACCCAGATTTCGATCCATGTGTTTGGGGTCAAAACGCTCGTTTTGCAAATCGGTTTCAAATCCTTTGGTGTATTCGATTCCGTTGGTCGGATCGTCGGTTACCCACACATGCCAGGTCCAGTAGATTGGGTCTGTTGTATTTTCGTTTGAACCTACATGCAGTGAAATCACCGCATTTCCTTTCACACCTTTTTTAATGGCAACACGGATTTGTGCATCTTCATTTGAACCGCTGATCGAAACCGAACGGATCAGTCCCGGTTCGTCTTCCCAATACAGACCGGCCGACTGACTGCCCGACGGAATTGGACTGTTGAGAAAACCGTTTGGATCTGACCATGCACGATAAGCTTTTTTGACAGGGATCAGCAAACCGCCGTAATTTCCCTGATCGGCGAGATCCACGTCATAAATATAAGAATTGGGTGCCCTTGAATAGTCCTGTGACATTGCAAAACCGCTTCCCAATAACAGCAATGAAATCAATAAATTTTTCACCTCTTTTTATTTTTTAATTCAACCACTTTTTTGTCCGATTTTCAAGTCCGGGCAATCGGTTGTTCGGTTTGGCGAACGGCGGACTGCTCCGTCTTTTTTCGAACGGGTTCACAGGTATGAGGTGGTTACCGAAAAATCGGTCAATTACAGATATAGGTTAATTCTGCGCATAGGTGAGGTGGTTTGCGCATAGGTCAAGATGGTTAAATATAGGTTTTGGCAGTTTGCACAGGCTGGTTACTGTGCGTGCGGATGGTTTAAAATTGTGCAGGAAACCCTAACTGTTGGCTATAATTTGTAATCTTTGACTTGTTCCTCTGCAAAAATGGAAAGACAAATATAAAAAAAATATTATAATCCCAAAATTTTTATTCCCTGTTCAAAAATGATGTCATCCGGAATCTTTGCAGACTTTAATTTATCCAGATCTTTTTGAAGTTCGGGTGTGATGATTCCTTTGTCTTTGGTCAATTGTACAACACCTTCATAATCACCATTGCCCTGAAGAGTGAGGATCAGTTCGGAAAGACCTTTGATAGATTCTTCCATTTTGTCGAAATTCACGATATAGGTTCCCGTTTCGGATCTGCTGAATGCTTCGTTTTCCTGAAAATAATTGAAACAGATCATATTGGCTGTTCCGTGTGCACTTCCGCCAAAACGGATTGATCTGAGGATTCCTGCCAGAAAAGTGACCATATATTCTTCTCTTCTTCCCTGAAGCTCTTTTTTGTCAAGCATTTCAAGAACCATATACAGACCGAGTATATCTGCTTTTCCTTCCTCGAGATGTAACTGTTGCTCTTTCAATGCTTCGCGTACCGTTCCTTTTTCATTGATTGTATTTTTGATGCCCAATCCGTGTGCAATTTCGTGAAACATTACATTGGTGAAAAATGCATCAAAACTTACCCATTGCCGTTGACTTTCATCGATCAGTATATTGGTGATCGGCATCATGATGTTTTCAAATTTTGCATTCATTGCATTTTTGAGCTGAAGCCTGCGGGTTCCTTTTTTCAATTGAACTTTTTCATCGTTCGGCAGATTGATTGCGATTGTCTTTCCGCCCGCATTGCAGTCACCGGCATAATAAATCACATCATAAGCATTCAGATCCGATTCTGTTCCGGGCGATTCAACTTTGTATGGATCGGGTACAGGCAGATTTTTTTGAAGTTCGGGCAGATAATTGACAAATCTTTCCAGTTTTTTTGACCAGTCAAGATCTTTGACCAGAACGTATGCAGAATGAGAAGCCTTGTAACCGAACAATTCATCTTCGTAGGTTTCAATCGGGCCAACCACAAAATCGATTCGGCTGGTTTTCATATCCATCCAGGCGATATCGCTATCGTAATAATTATCTGTCTCCAGCGCTTCTGCTCTCAGCAAAAGATATTTTTTCAATTCCGGATTTTCTGCATAAGTGGCCGCTCTTCGCAACAATTCGGTTGCTTTTGAAATCTGCTTCTTGAAATATTCATGATAAAAAACGGTGTACAGTTTTCCTTTTTCGTCCCTTCTGACCATTGTATAGAGACTTTTCCCGTTTTTCAGATTTGCATTTTCAAACTCTTCTCTGGTCATATTCGCCGGATAGAAATTTGCGCCCAACGGCTTTGGTCCGAAACCGTTCAGAAAAGGTCGGTTGTTGTCAAGTCTGTCCCATGGACCGTAATTGATCTCAACATAATTTCTTAATTCTTCCGGAGTTTTTGATATCAACTCGTTTTTGTCACCGTATGCTTCATGCCAAAACAGTTCGTCCATGATTTGGGCTGTCTTGATAAACAGGATGAGCATTGCTTTTTCTCTTTCGTTCAGCTGGCTGAGATCTGTGGTGAGTTTGACTTTTGAATAGGTTTTTAATGAATCGTCGGTAAAAACAATTTCGGGTTTGTCCGTTTTGTTCGGATCTTGATTTTCTTTGTTTTTGCACGAAGTAGCGGATAGAATACCCAGTATTAGGATGATGCCTGCCAATTGTCTTCTCATTATTTTTAAGGGCTTAATTTCTCAAAATTACAAAATAATTGAAAAATCTCCTTAATAAAGAAGATTCAGATGATTTTTTTATTCAATCTGTTAAATTTGAAGAATTGATTCAATAAAACTGAATTCAAATAAAAAAAGCTTCTGATTTCTCAGAAGCCTTTGGGTGGCTGATGGGGCTCGAACCCACGACATTCAGAACCACAATCTGACGCTCTAACCAACTGAACTACAGCCACCGTTTAAATGCGGTTGCAAATATAAGCTTTTTCCGTTTTAAAATAAAAAAGTTTAGACAATCGCATCAAAATTTTTCAGTCCCAGATAACCGCTCAGCATAAAGCCTTCGCCGGCTTCGGTGCCGATCAGCATGCCCAAATCTCTGGCTCTGTTTTCAATGCTGTGCTGAAACAGACTTGAAGAAATCGGAGTTTCGGGTTCTTTGCTGTCCGGATCAAAAAACTGGGTTTTGTATGCAAAACATGCCTGATTCTTTTTTTCAATGTAACCGCTCACGTCCAATACAAAATCGGGGTTCAGCGGATACCACTGTATGTAATGAAATACGTGTCCGGGTCGCCATGCAGGCTGTCCGGTTTCGATTTTTCTCAAACCCGAAAGGAAACATGCTTTTGCTACCAAATCGGCTCCTTTGCCGTGATCGATATGACGGTCTTCAACTGCATTTGCCAAAACAATATCGGGCTGATATTTTCTGATCATCTTAATGATCTCCATCTGATGTGCTTCGTCATTTACAAAAAATCCGTCTCTGAAACCCAGATTTTCTCTGAAAGCGACACCCAGAATTTTTGCGGCATCTGCAGCTTCCTGTTTTCTGGTTTCTGCAGTTCCGCGCGTACCTAGCTCACCGCGTGTCAGATCGAGTATGCCGACAGTCTTTCCTTCTGCAACCATTTTTGCAACGGTTGCGCCGCAGCCCAGTTCAACATCATCCGGATGAGCACCTATGGCCAATATATCTAATTTCACTGTGATTTTATTTAATGATTGTTTTGCAAAATTACGACTTTGAGCTTTGCAGTAAATTATTATAGATCAATAAAATTCAGGATTTGGATTCAATCCACTTTGTGATTTTTTTGCTATCCGGTTTTGTAATCGAATAAAAGTAATCTTCAAGCGTACCGTCTTCATTGATGATGTATTTTTGAAAATTCCATTTGACCGAAGAGCTTTTCTTTCCGTTTCTTTCTTTTTGGGTCAGAAACTGATAAATCGGTGCCATATCGTCACCGGTCACATGAATCTTACTCATCATCGGAAAAGTTACTCCGTAATTTAATCGGCAGAATTCAGCAATCTCGCTGTTGCTGCCCGGATCCTGCTGTCCGAAATCATTTGACGGAAAGCCGACAATTACGAAATCATCTGATTTGTATTTTTCATACAAAGCTTCTAAACCTTCAAACTGTGGTGTAAATCCGCATTTTGAAGCAGTGTTTACAATCAGTATTTTTTTGCCTTTTAATGCTGAAAAGTCAAAATCGTTTCCGTTGATGTCTTTTACTTTGAAGTCATAAATTGTATTCATCGTCTGTTTGTTTTGGGTTTTGCAGTTTATGAATGTCATCAGCAAAACCATTGTCCAAATTAGCCTCATGAATTATGCCTTTTCGGTTTCTTTTACAATTTTCTTTGTTTTCGGATTGAATTTTTTATACCTGAAATAAGCAATCAGCGTCAGCAGTGTCATTGCGGCAGCTGTGATATAGATCCAGTTTGGAACCGGAATCGGATCGCCGGCTGCATAGGAGTGAAGTCCTACCAGATAATAATTCACACCGAAATAAGTAAAAATCACAGACCAGATCGCCCACATGCTTGCAATATTGAATGCAAGTCTGCCTCTCAAGCCGGGCACGATTCTGAAGTGGAGAACGACCGCATAGAACAATACCGAAATAAACGCCCAGGTTTCTTTCGGGTCCCAGCTCCAGTATCTTCCCCAGCTTTCGTTTGCCCACATTCCGCCAAGAAAAGTTCCGACGGTCAGCGCAAATATTCCGATTTCGGCTGCCATTTCGTTAACGATGGTCAATTCTTTGATCGAATGTTTGATTTTTCCGGTCGGTTTGAGCGAGATCATTATCAGTGAAATCACTGCTATCACTGCCGACAGGCCAAAGAATCCGTAACTCGAAGTGATGATTCCCACATGGACCATCAGCCAATATGATTTCAGCACCGGCTCCAAAGGTGTAATTTGCGGATCGAGCATTGATCCGCCGTGTGCAAATCCCATCATGATCATTGCGACCAGGGCACCTGCAGCCGGAATAAATGCATTTCTGTTTTTGTAAAGCAATAATCCCGAGAATACACCAACCGCCGATATAAATACGATCGCCTCATAGCCGCTGCTCCAGGGTGCGTGCCCCGACAGATACCAGCGGACACCGAGTCCGACCAGATGGACAAACAGAACTGCGACCATCAGTCCGATCAGTGTTTTTGTCAATATATGGATGATTTTCCCAAATGTCTTATTGTTGTCGGTCAGTACTTCAAAGAAGGCAAGGACAACCAATAAAATTCCGAGCATGCTGTATGCAATCATCAGATACAGAAACAGATTGGCGCGGTTGTATTTGACTTCAAGATCGATTTTGGTTTTTGAAGGAATTACATTTTTACCCCATTCATGCTGATAGGCAGTGATTGCATTCAGTTTTTCGTCCGCATTTATCCAGTTTCCGGTTTTGATTCCCTGTTTGACCGCATCAAAATATGCGGTGATATAATCAAATGCAGTTCGGTTGATTTCCACCGGACTTTCGTCTGAACTGTATATCCAGCTGGTCCAGGTTTCAGCCAAATCATTCTGAACCGGAATGATTTTGGTGTAATAACCCAAAACGATATTGTTGAAAATATTGAATCTTTCGGTTACGCTGATGACTTCCTTGTCATAATTTGACTGTTCCGCCTGTCTTTTGCTGAAGGCGTCATTGTATTGATCTTCAAGAATATATCTTCCGGTTCCTATGTCCATCAGATTGGCATAAGTCGTATATCCGTTTTTATCTGCTTTGGTTTGTTGCAACAGTGCATCGCCTCCTTTTGCGCCGACTTTGATGATCGGTTCGTTGACCCATTCTCCCGGATCGATCTGCATCGACAGAAACCACTGTTCTGCGCTGAGGATCCGTCCGTTGGCAGTGTGGTATTTGTCTTTTTTATAAATTTTTCTGAGCAGTTCCAGCACATGGGTGTTCATCGGTTTGATTCTGCCCTGAAAATCCTGAACCATGATATGTCCGAATTTATCTGCATGCACCGGATCGACCACCGGATTCTGACCCAGCTCGCCCGGTTTTGCAAACTGAGCTGCCGGATTCATATCCTTGTGAGGATTTTCGGTAATTTCAGTCTGCTGATTTTGATGTTCGGGCTGTATTGAATCCTGCGCATTTCCATATCCGACCATTAGCATAAACGGAATCAGTAATGTGGCTTTTCGGTGCATTTTCTTTAATTTTTCATTTAGTTTTGAGAAATGTGTTCCCTTCCAGAACAGGGTAACAAACATTCCGGTAAACAGAAAGAAATAACCGAGATAAGTGATGTTGGTCCCCCACCAGTCGGCATTGACCGAAAGTATGGTTCCGCTTTCATCCGGAAAATAACTTGCCTGGAAGAAACGGTAACCCCGGTAATCCATCACATTGTTCATATAGATATGATGCGGTGTTTCAACTCCTTTGTCAATCACTGTGATTTCGCTTTCATAGGACGAAGGATTGTTTGACCCCGGATATTTGTCCATGATAAAATCATCACATCTGATTGAAAATGGAGTCGTAATAACTTTTGATCCAAATCCGATTGAAACATTGAGTCCGTTGATTTTCACATTTTTGCTGTAGCCTGTAATCGATTTTCCGCCGGTAATCAGCAAAGTGTCTTTTTCATTTCCCGAGCTCAATTCAACCAGGATTTTGTTTGAAAGGTTTTTATCCATCGGGTTTGTTTTGTCGCCCCGATAATAAACCACATCGCCCTGAAAAGTTCCTGACGGAATGATGAAATTTGAATTATGAATTGTGTATAATGATCTGAAATTCAACTGTTGCGGCTCGTTTACTCCGATTGTGCCAGACTGACTGGCTAACAGTGCAGAGTCGGTTACTACTCCTTTTTCCTGACCTGCCATACTCATGTAACTGCCTTCAAAAGGTGTATTGATCCAAAGATTCCCCTGATGTTCAAAAAGTTGGACAGAGCCTTCAATCGGATTGTTAAAGCTCATCATGGTACCGCCTATGTCTTTGATTTCGCCTTCGGAAATATAATTATTTTCTCTGCCGTTTTGTCCCATGGTCACGATTTCGAGCATTTTTTTGCCCGAATCGTTTCTTCTGACAGAATCTTTTGCCATCGGGATATAGTCGAGTGTCTTCAGTGTAACCACTTTGTCGCCAAATTGATAACTCTGTTTGAATGTTCTTTTGAACGGCCAGACAGTATTTGCAGCGTTGAAATACGACATTTGATAAGGATTCTGGTCATATCTCAAAGCCCTTTCGTTGTCTCCAATATCGAGTTTGAAATAAGTTTTGTCGCTGATGATTTCGTTGGTTGTTTCTCCTTCTTTGATCGGCATCTGACCTTCAAAACTTGCATACCGGGTGATTGCGCCGCCTATGAACATAACGATGAATGCAAGGTGGAACACCAGTATCGGCCATTTTTCTCTTCTCAGCAGATTAAATTTTTTAATATTGGCAATAAAAATTAAAATCAGCCACAGCATCAGCAATTCAAACCATTTGGCATCGTATATCAGTGTTTTTGCTGTCGGTGTATCCGTTTCACTTTCCACAAAGGTTGCAATCGCCATCGAGAAGGCGTAAATTAGCAATAAAACGGTCATGGTTTTTGTAGAGAAAAAAAACTTTTCTATGCGTGTCATCTTTTATTCATTCCTTTAAAACGTACAAAAATACAGTTTGAAATTGTTAAATCAATTGTAATTGGCTTGAATTATTTGTAATGATTCAAAAAAACATCTTTTCAGGACATTTTTCAGACCCGAAAAGATGTTTGAAGAACAAAGATTTCGTTTGTTACAATGACTTCAGGTATTCTGCCAGATCTGTTTTCTCAGTACTGCTCAGTCCAAGATTATTTTGCTGATTGTACATTTCAACCACTTCGAGCAGTGTCGAAGCCGATCCGTCGTGAAAATAGGGCGGATGCTGCCAGATTCCTTTGAGTGGTGAAACTCTCCATTTTTTTGTAGCCGAACGGTTTACATAATCTTTGTCAACAGCTACTGAAGCGCTTTGCGGATGGAGGATACCTCCGTTTGTCACATCCGTAAATCTCGGTCCCGAGTGACAGGTGGCGCAATTTGCTTTTCCGTTAAAGAGCACCTTACCTTTGGCGGCTGCAACCGGATCATAAGAACCTTCGGGTGCTGCAGGAGCTGAAATTGAGAATTGGTAGGCCTGAAGCGCAGGCAGTTTGTCGGTCACCAGATCGTCATTTTCTCTGTAGTCAACTTCCCAGTTCAATCGTTCGTCTTTGAAATAACCATGACCGTGCATTTGGGTAACCGCTACATATCTGTTCCAATAGGCAACAGGACCCGCAGGTTCATGTTCAACATCTCCGTCGCCGGTAAAGATAGCTTTTGGCAGACCGTAAAGCCCGAATGCAGGCGGTATGACAACCGGATTGCTTGCTCCGTCATGATTAAATCTCGGATCATATTTTCCGGGACCCCAGGAAGCATAAATATCTTTTGTGGGCTGATCAAGCGCAGGAGAAAGCGAAATAATCAGACCCGGATTCAGGTCTCTGTTCGGGTATCCGTCCAATCGGCTGCCTATGCCGGGCGCAAAAGAATCATCGACGGTTGAATGGCAAAGTGCACATGTAATGCCCATCCTGTCGAGGTGATAGACTCCTTCAGCATCCAGGCTCACCTGTCCTTTGACCCCAACCACAGCATTCAAACTGAGCAGAATCAATGTGGTCTGTGGATCTGTCAAATCGACTTCTCCATTCTGAATAGCCGCTACCACTTCGGGCGGAAGTGCATTTGCATCCACTTTCAGACCAACTGCCAAAGCCGTAACCGGATCGACAGCAGCTTCAACCACCTGATTCATTTGCAGCACATCGGTCCAGAATGACTCGTCTCCAAAAGTCTCATACCTGAACACATTCTGACCTTCGGCCACCAAAGCCATATCGAGGGGAGGTAAATTCAAGTCCCCTTCACCTGCGTCAATCTGATGACCGGAATCATCATTATTGCAGCCTGCCAAACACAGAGCCGCAATCACAGCAAAAGAAAAAATAACGAAATCTTTTTTCATAACAATTGTTTTATTTTATTAATTAATTAAATCCAAGTCCTTCCAGGGCTTTAGAAAATATAGAGTGATTGAAGAATGAAAAGGTTACAAATGATTTGTTATTTTGTTTTGATTTTTGTCAAAAAGAGAAAACAAATTCGGAGAATTCGAAAATGAAATTTTCTTTTCAGATGATTGTTTACAAATCAATTTCCAGATTTTTGTTTAAAATCGTTTTCCGAAATCAAAAAACAAAGATGTTATTTCTCTTAAGGCGATAAATCGTAGTCATTGTGAGAAATTAAAATTATCTCCGAAACTTTAGTTATTAATTGAATTTGATTAAATTTCAGCGATTTTTATTTGACACAAAACAGACAATCTTTATGGCAACGACAAACACCAAGACCAATTATCCTGCGCTTTATACACTGATCGTGGTATTCTTCTTTTGGGGATTTATTGCAGCAGGAAACAGCATCTTTATTCCATTTTGCAAACATTATTTTGATCTTGATCAGTTTCAGTCTCAGTTGGTTGATTTTGCATTTTACACTGCTTATTATGTTGGTGCGCTGCTGCTGTTTATATTCAGTTCGGTCAGCGGAAAAGATCTGGTGGGCAGGTGGGGCTATAAAAAAAGCATTGTTTACGGTCTGCTGTTTTCGGCTTTGGGTGCTGCAGCCATGATTGTTGCGGTCGAAGTTAATTCATATCTGGGCATGCTGCTCGGTCTGTTTATCGTTGCGCTTGGCTTTTCTCTCCAACAGACGGCTGCCAATCCATTTGCAATTCTTCTGGGCGATCAGAAAACGGGTGCGAGTCGTGTGAATCTCGGCGGTGGAATCAATTCGTTTGGTACCACCATCGGACCGCTGATTGTTGCTTTTGCACTGTTTGGAACAGCTGCTTCGGTGACAGACGAAGAGATCGCCGGTCTTGCGTTGAACAAAGTGATTTATCTGTATGTGGGTGTTGGCCTGCTGTTTATCGCTGCAGCCGCATTGTTTTATTTTTCAAAGAAAGTTCCCGAAGGAAGATCTGATGAAAAAATTGAGAAATCAAACAAAGCAATCCGAATTCTGGTGGTGATGACACTGCTGCTCGGTGTGATGTTCACACCGGTTTTTAACAGTTACAAAAGTGAAGACGCAAATCAAATCGAACAGTTAGAAACCCAATTGAGTTCCGAAACCGATGATGCACAAATCGCACAGCTGAAATCAGATATCGATCAAATCAGGGAACCGTTGGAACAAAAACGGATGATGTGGCTGGGCGGCGCCTTACTGGTCGTATTGGGCGGGCTGACATTTGCAGGTTTCAGCGCTTCAAAATCATCTGAAGGCTGGGGCGCCATGCAGTATCCGCAACTGATATTGGGAATGATTGCAATTTTTGTCTATGTAGGTGTTGAAGTTGCGATCGGATCAAATCTGGGTGATCTGCTTCGACAGCCCGAATTTGGCAGTCACAGCGCGTCTGATATTGCACCTTATATTTCGATGTATTGGGGCAGTTTGATGATCGGACGCTGGGCGGGTGCGATTTCGGCTTTTGATTTTCTGAAGGATAAAAAGAAAATACTGCTCATCATCGTTCCTCTGATTGCATTTACGGTGATCATTGCGGTGAACACCATAGCGGGCAAGGATATGAGACCGCTGTATTATTACATTATCTGTGTATTGATTCAGATTGTGATGTTTTTCATCAGCAAAGACAGACCTGCGATGACCCTGTTTATATTTGGGATATTCGGTACTGCGGCAATGGTCATCGGACTGATGACCCAGGGCAATCTCGCGATCTATGCTTTCCTTGCGGGCGGACTGGCGTGCAGCATCATGTGGCCGTCGATATTCTCGCTTGCGTTGATGGGATTGGGCAAATATACGGCTCAGGGTTCTGCATTTTTGGTGATGATGATTTTGGGTGGCGGAATCATTCCGCCGATTCAGGGAAAATTGGCGGATATCATCGGGATTCACAGTTCGTATATCGTGCCGGTGCTTTGTTTTGTTTATCTGACGATTTTTGCATTGGTTGTCAAATCAATTTTAAAAAAACAGGGAATCGAGGTGGATGAATTGGATACTAATCCTGAATACGTAGAAGAAATCGGGTAGGTGTTGGGGATTTGTTGGGTGGGCTTCGACAAGCTCAGCCTGACGGATGTGGGGGTGTTGGGTGTGGGATGTAGGATGTAGGGTGTTGGGTGTTGGATGTAGGATGTAGGATGTTGGGTGTTGGGTGTAGGGTGTAGGGTGTAGGGTGTAGGGTGTAGGATGCTAAGGTCTCACATCTAAATGTCTCATGTCTAAAAGTCTTCAATAACCATATTTTCCTTTCCACTTTTTACTGAGCTCGGCTTTGTCCGACTGTTCTCTCGGATTGTTTCCGGGTGAATAAAGGACGGTGCCCGAAATTTCATCCGGCAGAAATTCCTGTTCTGCAAAATTCCCCTGATAGGCATGTGCATATTTGTAATCTTTTCCGTAATCGAGATCTTTCATCAATTTGGTAGGTGCATTTCTCAAATGAAGCGGAACCGGCAGATCGCCTGTCTGTCTAATTAGCTGCTGTGCCTTTGATATGGCTTCATAAGTTGAATTGCTTTTTGGAGAATTTGCAAGATAGACCGCACACTGGCTCAAAATGATTCTCGATTCGGGATAACCGATGGCAGTCACTGCCTGAAAAGTGTTGTTGGCAAGGACAAGCGCAGTCGGATTTGAATTTCCGATATCTTCAGAAGCAAGGATCAGCATCCTTCTGGCAATGAATTTCAGATCTTCACCACCTTCGATCATTCGGGCAAGCCAATAGACTGCAGCATTTGGATCTGAACCGCGAATCGATTTGATAAAAGCCGAAATGATGTCATAATGCGCTTCACCTGTTTTGTCATATCTCGACAGACTTTGCTGAATGTGGTTTGAAACATTTTCGTTGGTCAGTACGATGTTCTGATCCGAAAAACTGTTGACCACCAATTCGAGACCATTGAGCAGCTTTCTGGCGTCACCGCCCGAATAACGAATCAACGCATCTGTCTCTTTGATTTCAATTTTTTTATTTTTGAGCAGTTCGTCGGTTTCAACCGCTCTTTGAAGAAGTTCTTCCAAATCTGATTTTTCAAGCGGATTCAGTATATAGACCTGACAACGCGAAAGGAGCGCGGGGACAACTTCAAAACTCGGATTTTCGGTGGTTGCGCCGATGAGTGTGATCTGTCCTTTTTCGACCGCTGCAAGCAGACTGTCCTGCTGTGATTTGTTGAATCTGTGTATCTCGTCGATAAACAGAATGGGAGGCAGGCTGCCGCTGAACAGATTTTGATTTTTTGCCTTGTCGATGACTTCTCTAACATCTTTGACACCTGCATTGATTGCACTCAATTCAAAGAACTGCCGTTTTGAGATTTCGGCGATCATTTGTGCGAGAGTCGTTTTTCCGGTTCCGGGCGGTCCCCAAAAAATCATTGAAGCGATATGACCCGATTTGAGCATGACCCGTATGGGTGAATTTTCACCAATCAGATGTTTCTGACTGATGAATCCTTCCAGTGTTTTGGGTCTCATCCGCTCGGCTAAGGGCTGCATTGTTTTTTGGTTTGTTGCAAAGTTATGCTTTTTATGTCAGCTGTAATTATGCTGGTTTGCGAAATAAAATTAGTCCAAAAAAAAAGCTGCCCGACATGCGGACAGCTCTTTTTAAATTCTGTTAAATGAGAATTAGTGAATATCCCAAAATAATTTGGTCGTTTTTGTATCTCCACCGATTGCGCTTGCAGCCTGTCCATATGCTTCTGGATTCAATGAGCTTTCAGACAAAGGATAAGTATATCTGGTAGGAATTGGTTCGCCGAAATCGATTGCCACGTTCATCACGGGGTTATCGAATCTTCTCCAAACATTCCAACCAACCCAGCCTCTGTCGTATTCACCAAGCCAGAACTGCAAAGCCAGTTGTGCTGAATCTGTTCCGTTCCAAGCGTTTGCGGCAACATAAGATGCAGCATCTGCTGGGTCAACTCCCCAGAAATCCATATTTGCAAGGATTCCAGCTTCGTAGTGAGCCTTAGCTGCACTTGGATTTCCGGTTTTCATGTAGTATTCAGCCTGAAGGAATTCAACTTCTGCATAGTCCAGCAATACACCCGGCATAGTAGCCGTATAGAAGATTTCACCTTCATGTGAGAAATCATTGTATGTACCACCCGGTATTGATGTTCCGTAAGGACCACCAATATATACTCCATTTACATCCTGAAAGTAAATTGGACGTCTTGGATCATTGAGGTCATTCATGTAATCTACAACTGTATTTGCAGGTAAATAATCCTGTCTGTTACTTAATACCAAATCTTCATAAACCGGATTGGTGTATGGTGTTGTTGACAGATAATTAATTTGATAGTTATCATCGTTAGATGTAAATACTCCTGCTGCAAGTGCATCTGAAATTACTGTTGACGCTGTGCTCGGATTTTTGTCCAAAAGGGTTACGCCAATTCTTAATTTCAATGATGCTGCCATTTTTTTCCACTTTGAGATGTCATCATTATAAACAATATCTGCCTCTCCAAATCCCTCTGCCGATGCATTCAATGCATTTATATCGGCTGAGATTCTTGTAATCAGATCATCATAAATTGTTGCAGCATCGTCATATTTCGGAAACTGGTTTTCCAGACCCTGAAGTGCTTCGGAGTAGGGTACGTTTCCAAAAGTATCAACCAAAACCTGCCAGGTATAGACCTCAATGATGTCTATGATTGCAAGCTGATTTGCTTTTTTCTCGGGAGACAGGCTTGTGTCACTAACAACAAGTTTTTTTGCATCATTTAAATTATTCAAAACTCTTAAGTAAAGTCTGTTCCAATGATTCCCCGGAATATTACGGGTATCCAAATCATAGTTTGGCTCATCTGTATAGGTCGTAGTTGTCAGATACTGCGAAAAGAATCTGAAAACATTCAGGTTCACATTTTGGTTGTACATCTGATGAAACAAACTGGTTGTTGCATAAGTAACCAAAAATCCTGCAGGAACCTCAGAAGGATTTGAATGATCCACGTTAAGTGACTCATAATAATCATCAGAACATCCAACAAGTCCAAATACCAATCCCAATGTTAAAATATATTTCTTCATTTTATTCATTTTTAAAATTCAATTTTCAAACTTGCACCAATCTCTCTGATTGTCGGGTGAGCACCAGACTGCATACCACGGCTCAAGTTACCTGCACTTAGACCTGCCTCAGGATCTGAGTAAGGAATGTTTTTGTGGATGATCCACAAGTTTCTACCGATTGCAGAAACAGTCATCTTGCTGATGAATGAATTTCTGATCAGTTTTTCAGGAATCTGATAAGACAGGGTCAGGTTTCTAAGCTTAACGAATGATGCATCATACAGATGTTCTTTGTTTGCGGCTCTTGCATAACCCCAGGCATTTGCATACCATGATGCATCTGCTCTGATGTCGTTAGGCGTTCCGTCTTCTTTAACACCCCCAAGAATTACACCACCGCCTTGTGAAACATCCCAACGGATCGGGTTGCCCAGGTCGTTAAGTCCTGCTGTGAAGTCATAAAGACCGGTAGCATATCCGTAGTAAGTGTCAAGTGACCAGACATGTCCACCTTTTTGGAAATCAATCAGGAAGCTCAGACTCAGATTTTTGTAAGAAAAAGTATTTCTCAAACCTCCCGTCCAGTCAGGATTAACATTACCGATGGTTGATTTGCCAGGCGCTTTTTTCCAGTATCCGTTTGCACCAACGACTCTTTCACCTGTAGCCTCGTCATACTCATAGTCTGTACCAACGAGTACACCAAGCGGTTTGCCAAGTTCGGCGCCGAATTCCATACCTCCCTGGAAAGTTGCCAGCGCGTAATATTCGCTGTCTCCTGCCAATTTGGTAACTTCGTTTAGGTTCTTAGCCCAGTTTGCTGTTACATCCCATCTGAAATCATTTGTTTTGATCGGAATCAACTTCAGACTAACCTCCCAACCTTTGTTGGTTACGTCACCCACATTGACTCTTGCACCAGTTGCACCAACTGCGCCAGTTGTTTGAATAACAGTTAATAATCCATAAGTTTTATTGTCGTAGTATGAAACATCAAATCCGACTCTGTTTTTGAGCATTGACATCTCCAGACCGGCTTCCCAGCCTTTTGTTCTCTCAGGTACCAAATTTCTGTTATTAAGAGTTGCCGGGTTTGTCGCTGAAGGAACGGAACCGAATGAAGCATTCAGCTGATAAATATCAAATACACCGAGTGGTGGCATATCATTACCTACTTCCGCATAGTTACCCCGAATCTTACCAAAGTTCAGCCAGCTGCTGTTTTTCAGTCCTCCGATTTCTGAGAACACAACGCTACCTGATGCAGACCAGTATGTATATCTATTATTGTCTTTTGGCAGTGAGGAAGAACGGTCAGATCTTACAGATCCTTCAATAAAGTAGGTTTTGTCAAATCCAAGTCCTGCTCTTGCGTATTCACCATCAACCATGTATTTCCAGTCAGCCTGGCTCAGGTTAGCAGCGCCAAGCGGGTTAACCGAGTTGGCAAGCGTATAAAGACCGGGAACGATCAAACCACCGCTGGTTGCACCTGAGAATGCATTTCTTGTTTGAACTCTCAAGTTCCAACCGATATTGGCATCCAAATTCAATCTGTCGGTCAGATCTTTGTTGATGGTCAGGATTGCATCATAGTTGCTCTCGCTTACGGTTTGTTTCAACAGGCTGTAAGCACCTGCCAGACGGTCAGCCTTTGTTGAACCGACCGCAACTCTTTCCTCTCTTACTTCATCATAATTGTCAAAAGTATAACGGCCCATGATGCTCAGCCAGTCGTTGAAATCATAAGTCAAAGCTGCGTTACCGAAATATCTGTTTCTTGAATCGGTTTCGTAGTTGTTATATCTCATGAAATAATAGTTGTCGGTATAAACTGCGGTAGTGTTTTGAGCACTGCCGGCATTCCAAGAAATGTTCTCACCGGTCAGCATATAGGCATCTCTCTGTTCGTAGATATCTACGTTCATTTGCCACCATTGTCTGAAAGCCTGCATCGGGTTGTCTCCGTCATAACCTGTACCGTAACGGCCACGGCCTGTATTGGAAGTATAGGCGATGTTTGCGTTTGCTTTCAAATTTTTGGTCAGTTTGTATTCACCGCTGAAATCCAAGGTGTTTCTCAGCAATCTGCTGTTCACCAGGTTACCGTTCTGTTCAAAATGAGTGAAGCTCAATCTGAAAGCGCCGTCTTCATTGCTTCCGCTGAATGAAGCCGAATTGGTGAAAGTAGTTGACGGTTTCCAAATAACATTTGGAGAATGTGCACCTGCTACCCATGGTGCCGGCTGGCGATAGGTAGGCAATTGAGGGAACAATGAGTTCCAGTGATATACCATCAAATTTGGATCAAAAGGATCACCATAAGAAGCGTCAAGCTCTGTTACAACCAAGACATCCAATAAACCGTCGCCGGTCAGATCATACTGATAGAAGCTGTCGCCGGGACCGGCATAACCCGCACCGTAACTCTTCTGATAGTTTGGCAGTGTGTCTTTGTCAGCAACGCCTACGGTAAAGCTACTGAAAATTTCAGCACCGATTGCTTTGTTTCTCTTTCCTTTTTTTGTGGTGATCATAATCACACCGTTCGCACCCCTTGAACCGTACAGTGCAGTCGCAGCAGCGCCTTTCAGCACGTTCACCGATTCAACATCGTTTGGGTTGATGTCGGCAGCAGCGTTACCAAAGTCAAAACCTCCACGTCCTGTAACCTGGTTTGTAGAGTTGAAGGTGTTGTTATTAATAGGTGTACCATCGATTACAATCAGTGCCTGGTTATTACCGGTGATTGATTTCCAACCACGAATCACCATGTTGGTCGAACCGCCCATGGTACCTGATCCTGAAATCTCCAAACCTGCAACCTCACCCTGCATCGCATCGGCGAAGTTGGCAACCGGAATGGCTGAAAGTGTTTCACCCGAAACTTCCTGGGTCGCATAACCCAAAGCCCGTTTTTCTCTTGTAATACCCAATGCAGTTACCACGGCGCCTTCCAATTCAATTGCACCTGATGATCTCAGCTGTGCATTGTAAACGTTTCCGGCTCCAACGGTAACCTTAACTACGTCTAATCCCAATGACTCAATGGTGAGTTCATCACCCTGATTTACTGAAATTGAATAGTTTCCGTCTAAGTCTGTGAATACTTCCTCACCCGATGATGATGTTATACTAACATCCGATAAAGGAAATCCATCAGAATCAGTCACATTACCTGTAACTGTCTTTTCTTGCGCAAAGAGAAGTCCTCCTAAGAGAATTCCGCAGAGCACAAGTAAACCTCTTAACTTTGTCCTCATTTGTTAAAGAATTTAAATGTTGTTTCAGCAAATTTAATATAAATTTAACGACACCACCAAAAAAGCATCAAATAATTCAAAAAATACATTTTAAATAAGGATGGAATTACAATTTGAAAAGATAAAAATAGAAGCCGGCTGTGACGAAGCGGGGAGAGGATGTCTGGCAGGACCCGTTTTTGCGGCTGCAGTCATCATTGACGCCAACTTTGATAATGAGAAGATTAATGATTCAAAACAAGTCAGCAAATCGATCAGAAATGAATTGAGAAAATACATCGAGAACTATGCAAAAGCCTGGTCAGTCGCTTATGTAGAACCATTAAAAATTGACGAAATCAATATTTTGAATGCAAGCATACTCGCAATGCATCTCGCACTGGACGGATTGAAAGTCAAGCCCCAAAGCATCATTGTTGACGGCAACCGTTTCAAACCATACAATGACATTCCGCATCAATGTATTATTAAAGGTGATGCCAAATTTCAAAACATTGCAGCCGCTTCAATCCTTGCAAAGACCTATCGGGATGAGTATATGCAAAAAATTGGTTTGGATTTCCCAATATACAATTGGAAGAAAAACAAAGGTTATCCGACCAAAGAACACCGAAAAGCAATTCAGCAATACGGCAGCTGCATCCATCATCGGAGATCATTCAGACTGCTGCCTGAACAGATTGATTTGGAATTTTGATTGTCCGGAATGAATAATTTATTAAATGACATTTGCGGCTAAAACGGTTGGAGTGTATTGTATAGAAATTTGAATAGACCCCTGCTTCAGAAGGGATAAAAAATATGACAGCCAAAATGGCTTTAGCCGAAACTTTCAATCTTTGAATTTTTCAAAACCGTACTTTTCGATGAATTCGTCATATTCCGAAAAATCTGAAATTAGATTCTCACCTCCGGAGGAACAAGTAGGGTATAATCTCCGCCGTTTCTCATCACATCCCTGACAATGCTCGAACTGATATAGGATTTACCGGATGAAGTCAGCAGGAAAACAGTTTCGATTCCCCGGTTTGTAATCGCGCGATTGGTGTGTGCAATTGCTTTTTCAAATTCAAAGTCAGCCGGATTTCTCAGTCCCCTCAAAATAAACCGTGCATCTTTACTTTTGCAGTAATCCACAGTCAGTCCCTGATAGACATCGACTTCAACATTACCGAAATTGCGCAGCGACTCCTTAAGCCAGTTTTTTCGCTGTTCGAGTGTGAACATGTATTTTTTTTCGGCATTGTGTCCGATTGCGACAATGATTTTGTCAAACAGCGGAACCGCACGTTCCACAATATCAAAATGTCCGAGTGTGATCGGGTCAAAAGAACCCGGAAAAACTGCTATTCGTTCCATAAATTTTTTCGGTTTAATGCGATTTCAATCTCGCTGTCAAAAAAATCCTTCAAATCCAGTCCGGCATATTTTGCCTGCTGCGGGAATATACTCGCCGACGAAAAACCGGGCAGCGTGTTCATTTCCAAAAAATTTGGAATTCCGTTTACGATGATGTATTCTGATCTTGAAATTCCGGTCATCTGAAGACTTTCATAAACTTTTACCGAAATTTCCTCCACCCTGTTTTTTACTTCTTCGCTGATTCTTGCCGGTGTGATTTCGTCCGATGCACCCTGATATTTTGCTTCGTAATCAAAAAACTCGTTGTGGCTGACAATCTCTGTGATGCCGACCACCTTTGTTTTTCCTTTGTATCGAATCACGCCCACCGAAACTTCTGTTCCGTCCAGGAAAGCTTCGACCAGCACTTCTTTGTCTTCTTTGAATGCTTTTTCAAGCGCAGGTGCCATTTCATCCTTTGATTTTACTTTTGTAATGCCAAGACTCGACCCCGACTGATTGGGTTTGACAAAACAGGGCAGACCGACCTTTTCAACGATCCGGTCGATGCTGTACGGCAAATCACGATTGATATATACTGACTGTGCATGCGGAATCCCGTATTTGTCGAGTACCGCGATACAATCTTTTTTGTTGAATGTCAAAGCCGACTGATAAAAAGTACAGCCGGTATAGGGCAGACCGATCAATTCCCAGTACGCCTGCAGATATCCGTCCTCGCCCGGTGTGCCGTGTATGATGTTGACCACACAGTCAAAACTGTGTTTTTTTCCGTCTCTTACAAAACTGAAATCTTCTTTGCAGATTGGGAATTTCTCACCGTCGATCTCGGCAAACCAGCCTTCTTTCAGGATTCTGACTCTGACCCGGTTGTATTTTTCGTGATCGAGGCTGTCATAAACCAGTTCACAGCTTTTGAGCGAAACCACATATTCGTCAGAATAACCGCCCGCAACCACAGCTACATTCATCATTGGATTCAATTATGATTCAAAAATAAACAAAATTCTTTCATTGGTAACAGAATTTGACCCAAACAAAAAAGCGTTTCAACCGAAATTGAAACGCTATTCGTTAATTTTAAATCGATCTTATTTGATGATGATTTTTTTAGAAACTGTTTTTCCTTCTGTCTGAACTTTTACCACATAGACACCCGGAGTAAGTTTGAGATTCAGCTGAACATTCTTTTGTGATTTGAATGTATTCTGATAAACCTGCTGACCGTTCATATTGAAAATGCTTACATCTGCATTTGAACTTTTTGCAAAATCCAGATTGAAGTTTCCGTCAGATATGGTCGGATAAATTGTAAACAGAGACAGAGAGCTTACATCGCTTGTTCCCATTGCGTTGATCAGGTCCCAAAGTTCCTGTGGAAATTGTGCTTCAAAACTGCCCATTCCGCTTACCGGCCAGATATCTCCGACAAGCAGTCTGTTGTCAGGCCCGATGATGCAATAGGTCGGAAATGCATTGATTCCGAAATTATTGACAACAGCCGGGGCACCGCCTTCAGTTCCTGCACCGGGAGGAGGCGGGAATCCGCCATTGTAAAGATCTTCAAATTCTGTGATCGTTGCATTGTTGTCTATCGGAGACAATGATAGCATATAGGTGAATTGTTCATTCTCACCATAAGTTTGATACAACTGATAAAAATAACGGCTGGTCTGCTGACAAGGGCCGCAATTTCTGAAAAAGAAATCAAGAAACACGTATTTGCCGCTTGCAGTAATGTCATAAAGATGATGTTCCACACCGTGCGTGTCGGTTACCGTAAAGTCATCTACAATGTCCCCGACATTGTAGGCATTAACCTGGGCATTGGAAGCCAATCCAAAACCCACGAATAACAATGAAAATAAAAATTGTCTCATAATGATATGTGTTAGTGTTTAATAAGTTTTTCAAAGCTAATAAAAAATATAAGATAAAGCTGATTTTTTTAAGCTTTTCGGATTAATTTATTGGATGCAATCAAATTCTTATCAGTTGATAACCTTTAGTTTGGCGAAATTCAGCAGCAGTTTTTTCTCACCTGAATTGTCAAAAAGTATGGTTGCCTTCACGTCGCCCGGTTCGCCTTCCAGTCCGGTTACTTTTCCGCGACCGAAACGGTCGTGAATTACGATGTCTCCGGCTTTCAGGTCTACTTCATTTCCGTTGAAATGATTTGTTATTTTTGCCTTTGCGACCGGTTTGAAACCTGCTTTTGGTTTGATGGTTTCAGAGGGTTTTGAACCCGGCTTTTTTCTTTCAAACTGTTTGGGTGTATCATCAAACAAATTTGGATTCAGTCCGTTGTGATTGATCGGCAGTCCCGATCCAAGATTTTTCAGTTCGAGAAATTTATCATCGATTTCTTCTAAAAATCGGCTTGGTTCGGCATCTGTGATTTTTCCCCATCTGAATCTTGAAACCGAATAGGTGAGATGAGCAAATTTTTCGGCACGGGTCAATGCCACATAAAACAGTCTTCTTTCTTCTTCCAACTCCTGACGGGTGTTCAGATTCATCATCGACGGAAAAAGATTTTCTTCCATACCCACGATGAATACAGCCGGAAATTCGAGTCCTTTTGCCAAATGGACGGTCATCAGGGAAACTTTATTTGGGTCGTCATCTTCGTTGTCCGCATCGGTTGCCAAAGCCACATTTTCAAGAAAACCGCTCAAAGTCGGATTGCCGTCTTCCAACTGTTTTTGTTCATCCACATAACCTTGAATGCTGTTCAAAAGTTCCTGAAGGTTTTCGAGTCTTGAAACACCTTCGGGTGTATCGTCTTCTTTCAGGTTTTTGATCAGACCGCTCGTCTTTGCCACATGCATCGACACCTCATAAACATCCTGACTGTCCATCATCACTTTGAAACTTTTGATCATGATGATGAAATCATTTAATTTCTGAACAGTTCCTGCGTTCAGTCCTGCTTTTGCTGCATACTGAAAGATGTTTTCCAATATTTCAAAAACACTTTTTTTGATTTCACCTGACAAAACCACCAGCTTGTTGATGGTCGTCTGACCGATTCCGCGCGCAGGATAATTGATGATTCTCAGCAAGGCTTCTTCATCGTTCTGATTGACCAGAAGCCTCAGATAGGCAACCAAGTCCTTGATTTCCTTTCGCTGAAAAAACGATGTTCCGCCAAAGACACGATATGGAATATTTCTTTTTCTCAAAGCTTCTTCTATCGC
>Ga0172382_10000607_pt1 | contig 67256 bp, 57 predicted proteins | sample Leawel138RmetaG_FD_122245 | JGI IMG/M metagenome (GOLD analysis project Ga0172382, IMG submission 122245) | Leachate microbial communities from a municipal landfill in Southern Ontario, Canada - Leachate well 138R metaG | ecosystem: Engineered > Solid waste > Landfill > Unclassified | place...
GGAGGTGGCGGCGGCGGCGTTCGCGCTGGGGTCCGCCGGGGCCGGGTTCGGGGCGATGACGATGGGTCTCAAGGGCGGGCTCGGCTCGGCCTCGGCGGTGCTGGCCTCGGGGCTGACGGTGGGGGCGCTGGTCGCGGTCAATTCGCTGGGCTCGGTCACCGTGGGCGACGGGCCGCAGTTCTGGGCCGCGCCCTGGGAATTGTCGAATGAGTTCGGCGGTTTGGGCCTGCCCGCAGGATTCGATGCGGCGGAGGAGCCGCGCCCCGGCAAGCGCATCCGCGAGGCCACGACCATCGCCATCGTGGCGACCGATGCCGCGTTGACCCAGGCGCAGGCGCAGCGGATGGCGGTCGCGGCGCATGACGGCATGGCGCGGGCCATCGTGCCCTCGCACACGCCGTTCGACGGGGATCTGGTGTTCGCGGCGGCGACCGGAGAGAAGCCCCTGCCGGAGCCGGAGATCGACCCGTTCACGCTGGGCCATGCCGCCGCCTGCTGCCTTGCGCGGGCCATCGCGCGGGCGGTTCATGAGGCCACGCCGCTGCCGGGCGATCTGCAACCGGCGTGGCGGGAGCGGCACGGCTGAGAGGCGTGTGACCGGCGGCGGCGGCCCCGTCGGACATCTGTCGGACAGCCGTGCGTACGGCTCAGAGTCCGTCCACCAGTGTCGAAACCAGCGCGCCGCCGGGCGCGGCCAACCCGTCGATCACGTCGAAATGGTGCCGCCCCGGTGCGACATGCCAGGGGCAGTCCCATGCCTCGGACAGGGTGCGCGCCTGCCAGAGGAAAGCCGGGCGTTCCTGCCCGCCGACCCAGACCGTGGCCTCGCATCCCCCCTGCCGGGCGAGACCTGCCGGGCTTTCCGCCGCGGCCTCGGCGGGGTCGAGCCGCAGGGTCTTGTTCATCGTGGTCTCGATCAGCGGGGCGAGGTCCGCAAGCGGCGAGATCGGCACCACCCGCCTGACCCGCGCCGCCACCTCGCCCGGCAGGGGGGCATCGGCGCAGCCCATCCGGGCGGAAAGATGCCCGCCCGCCGAATGGCCGGTCACGACGAGCGGGCCGGGCACCATCCCCGCCGCCGCCGCGACCGCCGCGCCCACCTCGCGGGTGATCGCGGCGATCCTTGCCCCGGGCGCCAGCGTGTAGGAGGGCATCGCCACCGCCCAGCCGCGCGCAAGCGGACCGGCGGCGAGATGCGACCAGTCCCCGCGCCCGAAGCGCAGCCAGTAGCCGCCATGCACGAACACGACGAGGCCGCGCGGATCGCCTTCGGGCAGGAACAGATCGAACCGCTGGCGCTCTGCCGTGCCGTAGGGAAGCCCCTCGCGGGCGCGCGGGCCAAGGGACGCGCGGAATTCCGCCGCCGCGGCGGCCCAGCGCGGCGGGTAATCCGCCGCACCCGGGATGAAATCGGCATTGGCATAGGCGCGGTCGTTCTGCATCGGCTCCCCCTCCGGCTCCCCTGCCCTTTTCATAGCCTGCCGGGGCCGGGGATGGACAAGCCCCCCCACCCCGTGCTTTGCATGTCGCGTCTATCATCCGGGAGGCCCGCCATGCTCGATACCGTCACCGATCTTCGTTCGCTGCTGAAAGACCCGGCGTTGCTCGCCACCCGCGCCTATGTCGCCGGAGAATGGATCGAGGCCGACGACGGCGCGACCTTCCCCGTCACCAACCCGGCGCGGGGCGATGTGATCTGCACCGTCCCCGACCTCGGCCGGGAGGAGACCGCCCGCGCCATCGCGGCGGCCGAATCCGCGATGAAGGGCTGGACCGCCCGCACCGCCAAGGAGCGCGCCAACACCCTGCGCCGCTGGTATGAGCTGATGATGGAGAACCAGGACGACCTGGCCGCGATCCTGACCGCCGAGATGGGCAAGCCGCTGGCCGAGGCCAAGGGCGAGATCGCCTATGGCGCCAGCTTCATCGAATGGTTCGCCGAGGAAGCCAAGCGCGTCTATGGCGAGACCATCCCCGGCCACCAGCCCGACAAACGCATCACCGTGCTGAAACAGCCGATCGGCGTGGTCGGTTCGATCACGCCGTGGAACTTTCCGAACGCGATGATCACCCGCAAATGCGGCCCGGCGCTGGCGGTGGGCTGCGGTTTCGTCGCCCGCCCCGCCGCCGAGACGCCGCTTTCGGCGCTGGCGCTGGCGGTGCTGGCCGAGCGCGCCGGACTGCCCGCCGGGCTGTTCTCGGTCATCACCTCGACGAAATCCTCGGCCATCGGCAAGGAGTTCTGCGAGAACCCGACCGTGCGGAAACTGACCTTCACCGGCTCGACCGAGGTCGGGCGCATCCTGCTGCGGCAGGCCGCCGACCAGGTGATGAAATGCTCGATGGAGCTGGGCGGCAACGCGCCCTTCATCGTCTTCGACGACGCCGATCTGGATGCGGCGGTCGCGGGCGCCATGGCGTCCAAGTTCCGCAACAACGGCCAGACCTGCGTCTGCGCCAACCGCATCTACGTGCAGGCCGGGGTCTACGACGCTTTCGCCGAAAAGCTGGCGGCGGCGGTCGGCGGGCTGAACGTGGGCGACGGGCTGAAGTCCGGGATCGACACCGGGCCGCTGGTGAACATGGCCGCGGTGGAAAAGGTCGAGGAACATATCGCCGATGCGCTGGCCAAGGGCGGGAAGATCGTCACCGGCGGCAAGCGTCACGATCTGGGCGGCTCGTTCTTTCAGCCGACCGTGGTGGCCGGCGTCACTTCGGACATGCTGGTGACCAACGAGGAGACCTTCGGCCCGCTTGCGCCGCTGTTCCGCTTCGAGACCGAGGAAGAGGCGGTCGCGGCGGCGAACGACACGATCTTCGGGCTGGCGTCCTATTTCTACGCCCGCGACATCGGCCGGATCACCCGGGTGCAGGAGGCGCTGGAATACGGCATCGTCGGCGTGAACACCGGCATCATCTCGACCGAGGTGGCACCCTTCGGCGGGGTCAAGCAGTCCGGGCTGGGGCGCGAGGGTTCGCACCACGGGACCGAGGACTATCTGGAGATGAAATACATCTGCCTGTCGGTCTGACCGGCCTTCGCCGGCCGGGACAGGGGGGGTGGTTGGGGAGGGGCCTGGGGAGCACCCCGCCCGGACTCAAGGCGCGGCACGTGCCGCCGGGCAGCGGCCTCCCGCTGCCCTATGTTGCACCTGTGCGGCTGCCGCCGGGGACAGGCAGGACTCCGGGCCGATCCACCGCGCCACGGGGGGAATGGGTCTTTTGGGGCCACCCGCCTCTTGCCATTCCCGCGCAACTGCCGATAATCCGGGGGCATAGAGGCATATCCTGCCCGGCCGCCTTTCCTTGTTATTAGAACTCTTCATCGTCGTCGCGCTCATCCTCATCAACGGGGCGCTGGCCATGTCGGAACTTGCGGTCGTCTCGTCGCGGCCGGTGCGGTTGCGGGCGCTTGCCGACAAGGGCGACCACCGGGCCGAAACCGCACTGCGGCTGGCGGCCAATCCGGGGCGGTTCCTGTCATCGGTGCAGATCGGCATCACGCTGGTGGGGATCCTGTCGGGCGCGTTCTCGGGCGCGACGCTGGGGTTCCGGCTGGCGCAATGGCTGCTGACGCAGGGAATGCCGCCGCTGTGGGCCGATGCGCTGGGCGTCGGCGGGGTGGTGGTGGCGATCACCTATCTGACGCTGATCATGGGCGAACTGGTGCCGAAGCAGATCGCGCTGCGCAACCCCGAGCGGATGGCGGCGGCGGTCGCCCGGCCGATGCTGCTGATCTCGCGTGTCGCGGCGCCGCTGGTGTGGCTGCTCGACATCTCCGGGCGGCTGGTGCTGACCGCGCTGGGCCAGCGCGGCGAAAGCGGCAGCCGCATCAGCGATGAGGAAATCCGCACCATCCTTGCCGAGGCCCGCGTCGAGGGGGTGATCGAGACCGAGGAGCAGGAGATGCTTTCGGGCGTCATGCGGCTGGCCGACCGCAAGGCGCGGGCGCTGATGACCCCGCGCCACGAGGTGCAGATGGTCGATTTGCAGGCCGAACCCGACGAGGTGCTGGAGAGGATCCGCGAATCGGGCCGCCCTCGGCTACCGGTGCGCGACCGCGATACCGACGAGGTGCTGGGCGTGCTCTACCTCACCGACGCCTTCGCGGCGCTGAGCCGGGGCGAGGTGCTGGACCTGCGCGGGCTGATCCGCGAGGTGCCGGTGGTCTCGGACCAGGCCGACGCGCTGGATATCGTGGAAATCCTGCGCAACGCCCGCAACCATTTCGCGCTGGTCTATGACGAATACGGCGATTTCGAGGGGATCATCACCACCGGCGACATCCTCGAATCGATCACCGGCAGTTTCGACGGCGAGACCGAGGAGCCGGCGGTGGTCGAGCGCGAGGACGGAAGCTGGCTGGTGTCAGGCTGGATGCCCGCCGACGAATTCTGCGACCGCACCGGCCTGTCGCGCGAGGTGGCGGGGGGCTATTCCACCGTGGCGGGGCTGGTGCTCAACCATCTGAGCCATATCCCGGCGCTGGGCGAAAGCTTTATGCTTGAGGGCTGGCGTTTCGAGGTGATCGACCTTGACGACCGGCGGATCGACAAGCTGCTGGTGTCGCGGGCCTGACCGGCGCGGGGGCGGGTTTCCGCCTTTGGCGGAAGCCTGCGGCGCGGATATTTTCAGACAGAAGAAGGCGCACGGGGGGGTCCGCGCGCCTTGTTTCGTTCGGTGGTTCCGCGTCAGGCGGTGGCGTTTTCCACCGCCTTTGCTTCGATATCGCCCGTGCGGGCGATCTCGATCCGGCGGGGTTTCAGCGCCTCGGGCGTTTCGCGCAGCAGGTCGATGTGCAGCATCCCGTTTTCATGCAGCGCGCCGGTGACCCGGACGTGATCGGCAAGCGCGAAGCGGCGCTCGAACGCGCGGGTGGCGATGCCGCGATGCAGGTAGGTGCGCCCCTCGGGTTCGGCCGCCTTGCGCGCGGCGATGTGGAGCGTGCCGTCCTTGACCTCGACCGACAGTTCGTCCCCGGTGAATCCGGCAACGGCGACCGAGATGCGATAGGCGTCCTCGGCGGTCTTCTCGATATTGTAGGGCGGATAGGTGGGTTGGGTCACGTCGGCGGTCAGAACCCGATCCATCAGATCGGCGATCCGGTCGAACCCGACGGTGGCCCGGTAAAGTGGGGCAAGGTCGAAATTACGCATGTCATCCTCCGTTGAGCGATGTCTGGCCCCGTGCCCGAAAGGCACACGGGGCGGTCTGAATGGCCGGACCCGCCATGCGGCGTCCGGTCAGGATTGATCTGGGCAAGCGGGCGGGGGATTTCAAGTATGGGGCCGGGGGTGCGGGAGCCGGGCAGCAGGATGCCGCCCGCCATCAGGCAGGGCGGGCGGCATCCGTTACCGAAACACTCCGATACAGTCGCGGTTTGCCGTGCCGGACAAGCCGACCCGCACATGACCGAACCACCTGATCGCGAATGCCGATGGACGATCCGCCCCCAAGGCCATAACGGCGCGGCTGGCGATGCCCGAAGGCAACCGGCGCAGTGATCCGCAGCGGGGCGGGGTGTCTGTTCGGCAATACCCGGAAACCCCTTACGAACAATGAATTCCGGCTTCGCGCGTTGCCGGAAGCACTTGCGACAGCAAGCACCACTTACACCCTTGCCGCCGCGTCCTGTTCCCCGCGGCAGAAATACCGGCCGCGCGTCCCGTGCGGTTCGCAGCCGTTTCCAATGGCCTGTTTATAGCAGAAATCCTTGCATTCCGGAAGCCGGGCCGCGCGGTTTCGCCGCATTGCCGCCGTATTCTGGCCATTATTCAGCCTGTGTGTGTTATTCCTGCCGCCCTGGCGCAGGACCGGCCGCCCCTGCCCGCACCGCACGGCCCGCACTGGACAGCCTGCACTGGCCCCGCCGATTCGCGCCCCGCTCCGCGCGGCATGATCCCGCCGTTCACCGGCAAGGCAACGCATGACAATTCCGGCAACGGCGGTGCGAAACAAGGCGCCATCCCGGACTTGCATGACGAAGATCGGTGCGACAATATGAGGCGTTCTTGCGGTGCTAAGGTGATGCCCGGCAAGGCAACTCTCGGTTCGGGCAGATCGCCGCCATCATACGTGAACCCGGCAGGGTGATCCAGAAACAGGCCGGAAACAGGCCGGAAACAGGAACGGGAACGGGAGGCGGATCAGGGATGGCGGACGTGGCGGACATGACAGGAACGGCCGACCGATTCGTAGCCTTCGAGCATGTGCAGAAAAGCTATGACGGCCAGGTACTGGTCGTGCGCGACCTCAACCTCGACATCGCCAAGGGCGAGTTCCTGACCATGCTCGGCCCCTCGGGTTCGGGCAAGACCACGACGCTGATGATGCTGGCCGGGTTCGAGACCGCGACCAGCGGCAAGATCCTGCTGGACGGCCGCCCGATCAACCTGGTGCCGCCGCACAAGCGCGGCATCGGCATGGTGTTCCAGAACTACGCGCTGTTCCCGCACATGACGGTGGGCGAGAACCTGGCCTTTCCGCTGGAGGTGCGCGGCATGGGCCGGGCCGAACGCGAGGACAAGATCCGGCGCGCGCTCGACATGGTGCAGATGGGCGCCTTCGCCAGTCGGCGCCCGGCACAGCTTTCCGGCGGCCAGCAGCAGCGCATCGCGCTGGCCCGCGCGCTGGTGTTCGAGCCCAAGCTGGTGCTGATGGACGAACCGCTGGGCGCGCTCGACAAGCAGCTGCGCGAACATATGCAGTTCGAGATCAAGCACCTGCATGAAAGCCTTGGAATCACCGTGGTCTATGTGACCCACGATCAGGGCGAGGCGCTGACCATGAGCGACCGGGTGGCGGTGTTCAACGACGGGCGCATCCAGCAGCTTGCCGCCCCCGACGAGCTTTACGAGCGGCCCGGAAACAGCTTTGTCGCGGGCTTCATCGGCGAGAACAACAAGCTGGCCGGGACGGTCGAGAAGATCGACGGCGAACACGCGCTGGTGCGGCTGGCCGACGGCTCTCTGATCGACGCGACGGCGGTGAACGTCACGGCGGCGGGTCAGCCCACGCTGGTGTCGATCCGCCCGGAGCGGGTCGAGATCGGGCCGCCGGACGATGGCGGGCACGGCCAGACCGTCGAGGCCGAGGTGCTGGAATTCATCTATATGGGCGACGTGTTCCGCACCCGGCTTTCCGTTGCCGGGTCCGAGGATTTCATCGTCAAGAACCGCAACGCCCGCGGCCGCCGCAGGCTGGAGCCGGGCGAAAGGATCAGGATCGGTTGGGCGCGACAGGATGCACGCGCGCTCGACCCGCTGTAACGGCCGCGGCCGGGACGGCGAGACCAAAAGACGTGCAACCGACAACAGGAGACGGGAATGAAAAAGCTGCTAGCACTGACCACCGCCCTGAGCGTCGCGGGCCTTGCCGCGAATGCGCAGGAAATCACGGTGATGTCCTTCGGCGGCGCCTATGGCGCAAGCCAGATGGAAGCCTATCACAAGCCCTATCAGGCGCTGACCGGCATCCGCATCAATTCGGTCGATGCCGACAATCCGGCGATTCCGCTCAAGGCGCAGGTCGAGGCCGGGAACGTCACCGTCGATGTGGCCGACCTGGAGCCGTCGGACCTGCTGCGGCTGTGCGACGAGGGCGCGCTTGAGGTGCTGCCGCTCGACGAACTGCCGCTGGCCCCCGACGGCACGAGCTGGGAAGACGACTTCATCGACGGCGGCATCTACGAATGCGGCGTCGGCACCATCGTCTATTCGACCCTGATCGCCTATCGCACCGACAGCGGCGTGAACCCCACCTCAAGCGCCGACTTCTTCGACCTTGAGAAGTTCCCCGGCAAGCGCGGGCTGCGCAAGGGTGCGAAATTCGCGCTGGAACTGGCGCTGATGGCCGACGGGGTGGCGCCGGAAGACGTCTATGAGGCGCTGACCACCCAGGAGGGCGTGGACCGCGCCTTCGCCAAGCTGGACACGATCAAGTCCGAGGTGATCTGGTGGGAGGCGGGTGCGCAGGCGCCGCAGCTTCTGGCCGATGGCGAGGTGGTGATGACCACCGGCTACAACGGGCGTTTCTTCAACGCGATGATCGAGGAGAACCAGCCGTTCGAACTGTTCTGGCAGAACCAGATCCTCGACTTCAACCTGTTCGTGATCCCGAAGGGCACCCCGAACCGTGACGCGGCGTGGGAGTTCATCAAATGGGCGACCGACACCCAGCGGCTGGCCGATCAGGCGGGATATATCTCCTACGGGCCGGTACGGCGGTCGTCGATGCCGCTTGTCGGCACCTTCAAGGATGGGGTGACCGAGATGGCGCGGCACCTGCCGACCCATCCCGACAACATGGAAGGCGCGCTGACGACCTCGATCGAGTTCTGGGCCGACTATGACATCGAACTGAGCGAGCGGTTCAACGCCTGGCTTGCCTCGAACTGATATCGCCCGGCGGCGCGGCCCCCCGGCCGCGCCGCCACCCCGAGCGGAGGAGATGCCGGTGGACGCAACCGCAAGCGAACTGTCGCCCCCCGAACGGCGCGAGTTGAAGGCGGCGCTGGCACGGTCGCAGGTGCGGGCCCGGCGGCGCGCCTTTCTTCTGGTGCTGCCGCTGCTGGCCTTCGTCTTCTTCTCCTTCGTGATGCCGATCGGCCAGATGCTGCACCGCTCGATGCACAACCCGGCCTTTTCCGACAACATGCCGGCGATCACCGGCTGGTTTCAGGAAAACCCGCCGGGCACCGAACCGGATGAAGCCGCCTTTGCCGCGCTGGTCTCGGATCTGGTGGACACCGCCGCCGCGCGCACCATCGGCGTGGTCGGCACGCGGGTGAACTACGAGATGTCGGGCACGCGCTCGCTGTTCACCGCCGCCGGGCGGCAGGCGGCGCGGCTGGAGGCGCCGTTCGCCGAAAGCCTGCCCGCGGTGAACGCCACATGGGCCAGCGATGAGCTATGGGCGGCGATGCGCAACGTCTCGGCGCCCTATACGGCGAATTTCTACCTTGCCGCGGTCGATATGACCCGCGACATGGACGGCAACATCACCGCCGCCCCGGCCGAGCGGCAGGTCTATGTCGGGCTTTACCTGCGCACGCTGGTGCTGTCGCTGACGATCACCGGGCTCTGCCTGCTTCTGGGGTTTCCGGTGGCGCATCTGCTGGCGACGCTGCCGCTGCGTTATTCCAACCTGCTGATGATCCTCGTGCTGCTGCCGTTCTGGACCTCGCTTCTGGTGCGCACCACCGCATGGATCGCGATCCTTCAGGGGCAGGGGGTGCTGAACAGCGCGCTGGTGGCGCTGGGGATCATCTCGGACTCCAACCGGCTGTCGATGGTCTACAACCAGACCGGCACGATCATTGCCATGACGCATATCCTGCTGCCGTTCATGGTGCTGCCGCTTTACTCGGTGATGCGGACGATCAACCCGGCCTATGCGCGGGCGGCGCGCAGCCTCGGCGCGACCTCGTGGACGACCTTCCGCCGCATCTACCTGCCGCAGACCCTGCCGGGGATCGGCGCGGGCTCGCTATTGGTGTTCATCCTCGCGGTCGGCTACTACATCACGCCCGCGCTGGTCGGCGGGGCCTCGGGGCAGCTGATCTCGAACCTGATCGCCTTCCACATGCAGAATTCGCTCAACTGGTCCTTGGCGGCGGCGCTGGCCGCGCTGCTGCTGGCCGTGGTTCTGCTGCTCTACTGGCTTTACGACCGGCTGATCGGCATCGACAACATGAAACTGGGCTGACGACATGGCGCTTCCCCCCTATGCAAGCCGTCTGGAAAGGCTCTGGCACCGTTTCTACCTGCTGTTCTGCGGGCTGGTGTTCTTTTTCCTGATCGCGCCGATCCTGATCGTGATCCCGCTGTCGTTCAACGCCGAGCCCTATTTCACCTTCACCGAGCGGATGCTGAAGCTCGACCCCGACGGCTATTCGCTGCGCTGGTATGACACGCTCCTGACCCATGGCATGGCCGCGCCGCAGGCGGTGCGCGATGCAAGCTGGTGGGCGGATTCGTGGAACAACGCCGCATGGGTGCGGGCGGCCAAGAACTCGGTCATCATCGGTTTCTTCTCGACCATCGTCGCAACGGTGCTGGGCACGGTGGCGGCGCTGGGGCTGTCGCGGCCGGAAATGCCGTTCCGACGCATCATCATGGCGATGCTGATCTCGCCCATGGTGGTGCCGATCATCATCACCGCGACGGGGCTGTTCTTCTTCTACTCGCGGATCGGGCTGGCCAACTCCTACACCGGGGTGATCCTGGCCCATGCGACGCTTGGCATCCCCTTCGTCATCATCACCGTCACCGCGACGCTGGTGGGGTTCGACCATTCGCTGACGCGGGCGGCGGCCTCGCTCGGAGCCTCGCCGGTGACGGTGTTCTTCCGCATCACCATGCCGCTGATCCTGCCGGGGATCATCGCCGGGGCGCTGTTCGCCTTCGTCACCTCGTTCGACGAGGTGGTGGTGGTACTGTTCGTCGCCGCGCATGACCAGCAGACCATCCCGCGCCAGATGTGGAACGGGATCCGCGAGCAGATCAGCCCGGCGATCCTCGCGGTGGCGACCATTCTGGTCATGGTCTCGATCGCGCTGCTGACCACCATCGAGCTGTTGCGCCGCCGGTCGGAGCGGCTGCGGGGCCTTACGCCGAGATAGTCAGTAACGGTCCGGGCGCAGCGCCGTCAGGTCGAGGCCGGGCCGGTGGCCGGAGACCAGTTCCGCCGCCAGCCTGCCGGTGATCGCCGCCAGCGTCAGCCCGATATGGCCGTGGCCGTAGGCGTGGATCACCCGGGCGTCGCGCGGGCTTGCCCCGATCACCGGCAGAGAATCCGGCATCGAGGGGCGGAAGCCCATCCATGTCCGCCCGGCCTCGCCCAGCCCCGGCAGCAGCCTGCGCGCCACCCGTTCGATGGTGCGGGTGCGGTTCTCGCGCGCGGGCTTGTCGAGCCCGCCGAGTTCTACCGTCCCCGCCGCGCGCAGCCCCTCGCCGGTCGGCGTCATGTAGAAGCCGTGCTCGGGGTAGCAGACCGGCCGGTTGACCAGCCCGCCGCCCTCCGGGAACATCACGTGGTAGCCGCGTTCGGTATCCAGCAGCACCCTGTCGCCGATGCTGCGTGCCAGTTGCCGCGACCATGCCCCGGCCGCGATCACCACATGGTCGAAACGTTCCGCCTGCGGGTCGCCCGCCAGCCGGATGCCCTCGGCCCCCGGTTCCAGCGCCGCGATTTCGGCCCGGCGGAAGGCACCGCCCCGGCGGCGGAACAGGTCGGCCAGCGCCAGCGCATAGGCGTGCGGCGTGTCCAGATGCCAGGAGTCGTCGAACATCAGCCCCCGGTGATAGAGCGGTGCAAGGTTCGGCTCGCACTCCCGCACCTCGTCGCGGGAAAGCTCGGTCATCGCCACGCCCTCACGCGCGCGCAACCCGATGTCGCGGCGGGCGGCCTTGAGTTGCGCTTCCGACTTGTAGAGATAGAGACAGCCGTCGCGGCGGGCCAGATGCCCGGCCCCGGCCTCGTCCATCAGCGATTCATGCGCCGGTCCCGCCGCCCGGATCAGGTGCCCAAGCTCGGTGACGATCCGGTCCACCTCGCGCGACCGGCCGGCGCGCAGGAAAGCCACCAGCCAGGGCGCAAGGCGCGGCAGGTCGCCCCAGCGCAGCGCCAGCGGCCCGTCGGGGTTCACCAGCATCCTTGGCACCGCGCCCATGATCCCCGGCATGGCGACCGGCAGGCAGGCGCCAGTGGCGAAGGTGCAGGCGTTGCCGAAACTCGCCGCCCGGCGCCAGCCTTCGGGGTCGCGCGGGTCGTTCGCGTCGAAAAGCGTCACGGCATGGCCCGCGCGGATCAGCCAGACCGCCGTGGACAGGCCGACGAACCCGGCACCGACCACCGCCACATGGCGCAGCGATGCGGCGGGCGGAATGCGGGCGGGGTGCTGCATGATCGTGACCTCTGCGTTTGTCGGCCCTTGAAGCAATTTCAGAGAAAGCCGACAGGTTTTTCGGCTCGAAATTGCGGAAAGGCAACAGCCCGAAGCGTATCCGCCGCTTCGATGCAAAGCCGGAACGCTTTAGCAGGCGATGGCGGCAAATGACAGGGGCGGGACAGGCGAGGACGGGGAATGGCGTCAAACCTTCTTCTGTCCGAAACCGGAGCCGCAGGCAGTGGCGCAAGCCTGCGCGACAGGATAGGAGGGGGCATCCGAACCTTGACAGGAAGTGCCGCATGACCCTGCGCGCCCGCGCCATCGCCCATGCCGAAGCGACCTTCGACAGCGGCCGGTTCCAGGCCGAACTGGCCCGGCTGGTCGCGTTTCCCACCGAAAGCCAGGATCCGCGCGGGGCGCCGCATCTGCGCGCCTATCTGGACGAGGCCATGGCCCCGGCCTTCGCCGCGCTGGGGTTCGAGACCCGCATCTTCGACAATCCCGACCCCTCGGGCGGGCCGCTGCTTCTGGCCGAACGGATCGAGGATCCGGCCCTGCCCACCGTCTTCGGCTACGGCCATGGCGACGTGATCCGCGGGCAGGAGGGGCGCTGGCGCGACGGGCTTTCCCCCTGGGTGCTGACCGAAGAGGGCGACCGGCTTTACGGCCGGGGCACGGCCGACAACAAGTCGCAGCATCTCGTCAACCTGCGGGCGATGGAGGCACTGATCGCCGCGCAGGGGCGGCTGGGGTTCAACGCCAAAGTGCTGATCGAGACCGGCGAGGAAAAGGGCTCCCCCGGGCTGCGGGCCTTCTGCGAGGCGAATCGCGATCTGCTCGCCGCCGATGTGCTGATCGCCTCGGACGGGCCCCGGCTGGTGCCCGATGTGCCGACGATCTACACCGGCACGCGCGGCGGGGCCCGGTTCGACCTGACGGTGGAATTGCGCGAGGGCGCGCATCACTCCGGCAATTTCGGCGGGCTGCTGGCCGATCCGGCGATCATCCTTGCCCATGCGCTGGCGGCGATCACCGATGCGCGCGGGCAGATCAGGGTGCCGGAATGGCGGCCGACCTCGCTGAGCCCGCGCATCCGCGAGGTTCTGGCGGCGCTGCCGCCGGTCGAGGCGGGGATCGCGCTCGACCCCGACTGGGGCGAGGAAGGGCTGACCATGGCGGAACGGGTGTTCGGCTGGAACAGCTTTGCGGTGCTGGCCATGGTCTCGGGTGTGCCAGAGGCCCCGGTCAACGCCATTGCGGGCTGGGCGCGGGCGACCTGCCAGTTGCGTTTCGTGGTCGGCACCGAGGTGGAGGACATCGTGCCCGCGCTGCGGCGGCATCTGGATGCGCGCGGCTTCGGCGTGGTGCGGATCACCGCCGAAAAGGACGATCTGTTCCCGGCCACGCGCCTCGATCCCGATCACCCATGGGTGCGCTTCGCCGCCGCCTCGCTGGCCGGGACCACCGGCAAGGCGCCGCATCTGCTGCCGAACCTCGGCGGGTCGCTGCCGAACGACTGTTTCGCCGATGTGCTCGGGCTGCCGACGATCTGGATTCCCCATTCCTACGCCGGATGTTCGCAGCACGCGCCGGACGAGCATATCCTGAAGCCGATCGCGCGCGAGGGGCTGCGGCTCATGGCCGGGCTTTACGCCGATCTGGCGGAGAAGGGCGCCCCGCGCGAGTGATCCGATGCCCGTCACGCTGACCTCGCTGACCGATCTCGACGCGCTCGGCTTCGACGAGATCATCGACGCCCGCACCCCCTTGGAACATGCCGAAGACGCGCTGCCCGGTGCCGTCAACCTGCCGGTGCTGGATGACGCGGAACGCGCCCTTGTGGGCACGATCTACCGGCAGGTTTCGCCCTTCACCGCGCGCAAGACCGGCGCGGCGCTGGTGGCGCGGAACGTGGCCGCGCATTTGCAGGGGCCGCTTGCCGACCGGCCCGGCGAATGGCGGCCCCTGGTCTATTGCTGGCGCGGCGGGCAGCGGTCGGGCGCATTCGCCACCATCCTGCGCGGGGTGGGCTGGCGGGTCGAGACATTGGACGGCGGTTACAAGGCATGGCGGCGGCTGGTGGTGCAGGCGCTTTACGACCGGCCGGTGACGGCGCCGGTGATCCTGCTCGACGGCAACACCGGGTCGGCCAAGACCGAGGTGTTGAACCTGCTGCCCGGGTTCGGCGTGCAGGTTCTCGACCTCGAAGGGCTGGCGGCGCATCGCGGTTCATTGTTCGGCGCGGTGGGGCCGCAGCCGCCGCAGCGCCGGTTCGAAGGGGCGCTGGCCATGGCGCTGGCCCGGCTCGACCCCGCCCGGCCGGTAGTGGTCGAGGCCGAAAGCTCGAAGATCGGCAGTTGCCGCCTGCCGCCCGCGCTGTGGAAGGCGATGGTCCGCGCGCCCCGGCTGGTGATCGAGGCGCCCCGGGAAGCGCGGACCGGCTACCTGCTGCGGGCCTATGCCGACATCGCCGCCGACCCCCGGCGGCTGATGGCGGTGATCGAGCAGCTGCGCCCCTGGCAACCCGCCGCCCGGATCGCCGAATGGCGGGCGATGGTGGCGGCGGGCGACCATGCGGCGCTGGCCGCCGGGCTGATCGACCGGCATTACGACCCGCGCTATGCCCGCCACCGGGCACGGGTCGAGGTGCCGCTGCACAGGGTCGAGGCCCCCGCGCTGGACCCCGGCGCGCTGCCCGGCCTCGCGACCCGGATCGCCGCGATGGTCCGGGAAGGCGGGCTGCGGGGCGATGGCAGGTCTTGAGCGTTGGGCAACATGCGCAACAGAGGGCGGCGGCGCTTGCGCGCCTTGATTCCTGGCAGGAGGGAATCGGTGCAAGGGTTCTTCCAGCCGCCGATAACCACCGCAATACCGCGAACTTGACTCCCCGCCCGCCCGCGCGCATGTAGCCCCGGATCGAGACACAGGCAGGACATCATGGCGAGCAAGTCGAAGCAGGACAGCGGGATCGTCGAGACGATCAAGACCATCGTTTACGCACTGTTGATCGCGGGCATCTTCCGCACCCTGTTCTTCCAGCCGTTCTGGATACCCTCGGGCTCCATGAAGGACACGTTGCTGATCGGCGACTTCCTGTTCGTCAACAAGATGGCCTATGGCTATTCACGCTATTCCTGCCCCTTCGCCATGTGCCCCTTCACCGGCCGCATCCTGCATTCCGAGCCCGAGCGCGGCGACGTGGTGGTGTTCCGCCATCCGGTCAACGACACCGATTTCATCAAGCGGCTGATCGGCCTGCCCGGCGACACGGTGCAGATGCGCGAAGGGCTGGTCTACATCAACGACACCGTGCTGCCGCAGGAACCGGCGGGCACCTTCGAACAGGTGTATGAGCAGCAGGGGCCGATGGGCTACATGCCGCGCTGCGAGAACAGCCCGGTCGGGCAGGGCGGCATCTGCACCAAGTCGCGCTTCACCGAGACCATGCCCGAAGGGCGCAGCTACCATGTGCTGAACATCGACGACAACACCTTCAGCGACAACACGCCGCCGTTCACCGTGCCCGAGGGGCATTACTTCTTCATCGGCGACAACCGCGACAACAGCCAGGACAGCCGCTACGGCCGCGCCGTGGGCGGGGTGGGCTTTGTCCCCGCCGAGAACCTGATCGGCCGGGCCGACCGGATCATGTTCTCGTCGGCCGGGCGGTCGATGCTGTATTTCTGGACCTGGCGGGGCGATCGCTTCTACAAGGCGATCGAGTGAAGCCGGCGGCGGAGGTCCGGGCCTTCGAGGCGCGTATCGGGCACCGTTTCGCCCGGCCCGGACTGCTGCTGGAGGCGCTGACCCATGCCTCGATCGCCACGCCGACAAGGCCCGACAACCAGCGGCTGGAGTTCCTGGGCGACCGGGTGCTGGGCCTCGCGATGGCCGAGGCCCTGCTGGCGGCCGATCCCGGCGCGGCCGAGGGCCAGCTTGCGCCGCGCTACAACGCCATGGTGCGGCGCGAGACCTGCGCCGATGTCGCGCGGGAGCTTGGTCTGGGCGAGGTGCTGCGGCTGGGCCGGTCCGAGATGCTTTCGGGCGGCCGCCGCAAGGAGGCGCTGCTGGCCGACGCGATGGAGGCGGTGATCGCCGCCGTCTATCTGGACGCCGGGTTCGAGGCGGCGCGGGCGCTGGTGCTGCGGCTCTGGGCCGGGCGGATCGGCGCGGTGGCGGGGGATGCGCGCGACGCCAAGACCGCGCTTCAGGAATGGGCGCAGGCGCGCGGATTGCCGCCGCCGGAATATGCCGAGACCGGCCGCGACGGCCCGCCGCACCAGCCGGTGTTCACCATCGAGGCCCGGCTGGAAAACGGCGAGGCGGCCCTGGCGCGGGCAGGATCGAAACGGCAGGCGGAACAGGCGGCGGCGCGGGCGCTGCTTGACCGGATGGAGGCGGGAGATGGCCATGACTGAGACGCGCGCGGGGTTCGTCGCCCTGATCGGCGAGCCGAACGCCGGGAAATCGACGCTGCTGAACCGGATGGTCGGCGCCAAGGTCTCGATCGTCACCCACAAGGTGCAGACGACGCGGACGCGGATTCGCGGCATCTGCATGGCGGGGGATTCGCAGATCGTTTTCGTGGATACGCCGGGGCTGTTCCGCCCGCGCCGCAGGCTGGACCGGGCCATGGTCGCCGCCGCATGGGGCGGCGCGGCCGATGCCGATATCGTCGTGCTGCTGGTCGAGGCGCACCGGGGCCTGACCGAAGGCGTGGTGGCGATCATCGACAGTCTGAAGGACCGGGTGCCGCAGGGCCAGACCGTGGCGGTGGCGATCAACAAGATCGACCGGGTGAAGGCCGAGGTGCTGCTGGCGCTGGCGGAAAAGCTGAACGCCGCCTTCCCCTTCGCCCGGACCTTCATGATCTCGGCCGAGCGCGGCCACGGTGTCGCCGACCTGCGCGACTGGCTGGCGGCCGAGGTGCCCGCGGGCCCGTGGCTTTACCCCGAGGACCAGATCGCCGACCTGCCGATGCGGATGATCGCCGCCGAGATCACCCGCGAGAAGCTGACGCTGCGGCTGCACGAGGAACTGCCCTACCAGCTTACGGTCGAGACCGAGGCATGGGACGACCGCGAGGACGGCTCGACCCGGATCGACCAGTTGATCTATGTCGCGCGTGACGGCCACAAGGGCATCGTGCTGGGCAAGGGCGGCGAGACGATCAAGGCGGTCTCCACCGCCGCGCGGGCGGAACTGGCCGAATTCCTCGGCCGTCCGGTGCATCTGTTCCTTCAGGTCAAGGTGCGGCCGAACTGGCTTGAGGAGTCGGAGCGGTATTCGGAAATGGGCCTCGATTTCCGCGATGGCGACTGAGCGGGAGTCATGCGGAGGCGCGTTCCGCGCCACGATCCTTCTCTCGCCCCCGCGCCGGGGCGCGGCGGCTCGGGTCGGCTCCGCCGGGGATATTTCTTTCAAGGCGAAAGCGGCATGACGGCCCGGCTGACGGCGGAATTCTGGGTGCGGGCCTATCTGGCGCGGCTGCGGCTGGCGGATATCCCGGCCTATGTCACCGCGAAGGGCGACGTCACGGCGGGGGCGGTGCTGGTGAAGATCGCCACGCTGGACGGGCAGGCGCGGCTGATGCAGCGCTCCTTCGATCTGATGACCGGCGAGCGGCGCTGGGTGGTGCTGGCCGAGGGTGCCGAGGCCGGGGTTGACGAGACCGTGGCCCGGCAGCGGGGGCGCGATCCCGACCTCTGGGTGATCGAGGTCGAGGACCGCGCCGGGCGCGCGCTGCTGGATGAGCCGGGGCTGGCGGACTGACCCCTGACCGCTTGCCCCGCCGGGCACGATCTGACATGGGAAGGCATTTCCCGAAAGGACCGGCGCCATGACCGACACGCCCGACCGCAAGCCCTCGCGCCAGCAGGTCTATACGCTTCTGGTAGAGCTTGGCCGCAAGCCCGGCGACGGGCTGCCGGAGGAGGCCACCGGCGCGGCGCTCATGGTCTTTGCCTCGGGCGTGGACGAGGCGGAGGCGGTGCGGGAAACGGTCGCGGTGTTGAAACAGGCCGATCTTGCGCCGCTTGAAGTGGTCGGCCACGGCACGTTGGACGAACGCCTTGCGGCGGGCGAGGAGATCGGCGCCGAGGAACGGGCGCTGATGGGGCGGGCGCTGGCGGAAAACGCCGTGATCGTCGCGCAGATGACGCCGTTCTTCGACTAACCTCAGCCGCCGCGTTCGGCCCGCAGCGCCGCCGCCTCGTAGCCGCGCAGGCAGGGCCGCGCGCTGCGTGCCGCCGGGTCGGCGTGCCCGGCCGCAAGCGCCATGCCCTCGGCCAGCAGCACCCCGGGGTGTGCCAGCACCAGCGCCGCCATCGCCGTCACCGCCCCGTCGCCCACCGGCCGGGCAAGGCGGCCGTCGATCAGCTCGCGCGCCGTCACGAACACCTCGTCGGTGCCGAACAGGTATTCGACCTCGGCCCCGTCGATCAGCACATGCTGGCGCGGCCCCACCACCAGATCGCGCGGCAGCGGCAGGTGGCCCGAGCGCAGCACGACCGGCATCAGGCTGCCGCGATGCGGCAGTTCCAGCACCGTGGCGGCCAGCAGCGGCTGCGGCCCGTCGTCGGTGGTCAGCACCAGATCGCCCGGCCGCAGCAGCCGCGCGGGGACCGGCCCCGAAGGCGTGTGGATCCGCGCCGAGGCGGCGATCAGCGCGGCGGGCGGAAACGGGAACTCACCCCGCGCCACGCCGCACCATTCCACCGCCGGATGCAGCGCCGTGCCCTGCCCGGCATCGCCGGAGAAGATCGCCAGCGCCTCGGCCAGCGAAAGCGTCATCGTGTCCGGGCCGGTGGTCTCCTGCACCGCCCCGGTTTCGTCGCGCGGCAGCACCGCAAGCCGCCAGTGCCCCCCGGGTGCCCCGGACCAGCCGAAGGCCAGCAGCGCTCCGGCACCCCCCGGCAGCGGGCCGGGCAGCCAGTGGCGGCGCAGTTGCCCGCCCCGGCGCTGCATCACGCCCAAGCCTTCCGCCGGGTCGAACATCACCGAAAGGCCCTGCGCCGGGCCGTCGCCCGTGCCGCGATGGTCGAGCAGCACGCAGGGCCCCGCGACCGGCCGCGCAAGTTCCAGCATCAGGGTGCCGGTGGTCAGCGGTGCGGCGTCGCGCGGATGCGGCGGCGCGGTGCCCTGCCCGCTCAGCGCGATCCAGCGCGCGGCGGGTGGCCCGGTGCCATCGACCGGCCGCAGCCCGGCCGGGCCGGGCGCGCCCGTGGCCGCCCGACCGCCGTGCCCGGCCGGTCCCGATCCGATCGCCATACCCTGCCCCGCCCGGTTCATGCCGGAATTGTCGCGCCGCATATGCTAGCCGCCGGGCACGGTCGCGGCCATGCGCAATCGGGCCTTGCCCTCATTGCCCCGGCGCTGCGGTGCCGCCGCGCCACAGTGCCGTTGCAGCCCCGGTGGCGACGGGCTAACCCTTGCGACGAACCATCAGGGAGTGTCCGCCCATGCCTGCCGAACCGCTCGACCCCGTTGCGCTCACCGCCGACCTGATCCGCTGCCCCTCGGTCACGCCCGCCGAAGGGGGGGCGCTCGAACTGCTCGAACGGGTGCTGACCGGGGCCGGGTTCGCCTGCCGCCGGGTGGACCGGGGCGGGGTCGCCAACCTGTTCGCCCGCTGGGGCGACAAGGGCGCGGAGCGGAGCTTCGGCTTCAACGGCCATACCGATGTGGTGCCGGTGGGCGATGCCGCCGCCTGGACCGTGGACCCGTTCGGGGCCGAGATCCGCGACGGCCAGCTCTGGGGCCGGGGCGCCACCGACATGAAGTCGGGCGTCGCCGCCTTTGTCGCGGCGGCGGTCGATTTCACCCGCGAAACCCCGCCGGACGGCGCCATCGTCATCACCGTCACCGGCGACGAGGAAGGCCGGGCGCGCGACGGCACGGTGGCGCTGCTGGACTGGATGCGGGCCGAGGGCGAGGCGATGAGCGTCTGCCTGGTCGGCGAGCCCACCTGTCCCGAACGCATGGGCGAGATGATGAAGATCGGGCGGCGGGGTTCATTGAATGCGCGGTTCACCGTGCGCGGGGTGCAGGGCCATTCGGCCTATCCGCACCGGGCCAGAAACCCGGTGGCGGCAATGGCGCGGCTGATGGACCGGCTGGCCAGCCACGAACTCGACCGGGGCACCGATCATTTCGACGCCTCGACGCTGGCGGTCGTCACCATCGACACCGGCAATCCGGCCACCAACGTGATCCCGGCCGAGTGCCGCGCCACAGTCAACATCCGCTTCAACGACGCCCATACCGGCGACAGCCTGACCCGCTGGATGCGGGCCGAGGCCGACCGGGTGGAGGCCGGGACCGGCGTGAGCGTGGCGATGGAGGTGGATGTTTCGGGCGAAAGCTTCGTCACCCCGCCCGGGCCGCTTTCCGATCTGGTCGGGCGCGCGGTCGCGGCCGAGACCAACGTGACGCCGGTGCTTTCGACCTCGGGCGGCACCTCGGACGCGCGCTTCATCAAGGATCACTGCCCGGTGGTCGAGTTCGGCCTTGTCGGCAGGACCATGCACCAGGTCGATGAGCGGGTCGAGATCGCGCATGTCCACCAGCTCAAGGCGATTTATGCGCGCATCCTGCGAGGGTATTTCGGCTGAAACCCCGAACGCAACCGAGGGCAGCGGCCGACCGCTTCTGTCGGTTGTCGTCTGGCAGTTTATGGCGCCGAATACCCCGACTTCTGCGCATGTTGAAACGTCGCAATAGCGGCCGCCCGTGCGGGCGGTCGGCCGCTGCCCGGGCCGCTGAAGCGGCTGTTCCGGGCGGGGTGCATTGCGCGACCGACCGTCTACCCCACAACCGTCAGCGCCCGTAATCCCGCGCGCCGAAGATGGCCGAGCCGATGCGGACATGGGTCGCCCCGGCGGCGATGGCGGCTTCGAAATCGCCGCTCATCCCCATGGACAGGCCCATGAGGCCGTTGCGGGCGGCGATCCGGGCCAGATGCGCGAAATGCGGCGCCGGGTCCTGATCCTCGGGCGGGATGCACATCAGCCCGGCCAGCGGCAGGTCGAGCGCCCGGACCCGGGCGATGAAACCGTCGGCATCGGCCGGGGCGATCCCCGCCTTCTGCGGTTCCTCGCCGGTGTTGACCTGCACGAACAGGTCGGGGCAGGCGCCGCGCGCCTGTGCCAGCCGGGCCAGCCGTTCGGCCAGCGACGGGCGGTCGAGCGTGTGGATCGCGTCGAACAGGTCCATCGCCGGGCCTGCCTTGTTCGATTGCAAGGGGCCGACCATATGGACCGCGACCGGGCCGAAGCGGTCGCGCAGGGCGGGCCAGCGGGTCGCGGCCTCCTGCACGTAGTTTTCACCGAACAGGCGGTGGCCCCCGGAAAGCACCGATTCGATCCGCGCCTCGGGCTGGAGCTTGGAGACGGCGATCAGCGCGACCGACCCCGGCGGGCGGTCCGCCGCCTGTTCCGCCGCCACGATCCGTGCCTTGATATCATCCAGCGCCATGGCTGCCCCCCCTGCCGGTTCCGGCGGCACCGTAATGCAGCCGGGCCGGGAAGGGAATTCCCCTGCCCGCGCACCACCCCCGGCCGGTCCCTTGCCCAACCGGGGGCGCAAAAGAAAAGAGCGGGCACAAGGCCCGCTCTTTCCGTAACCTCGATCCGGGATGGATCAGAAGTTGAAGGCCACACCGAAGTCGGCGCGGGTGTTCTTGCGCGTGGTGCGCTCGATACCGCCGATCAGACGGGCGCCGCCGCCGAGGTTGTAGGAGGCGCCGATGCCGTAGGCGGTCTTGGAGTCGACGAGGCCGCCACCGGCGAGGGTGAAGTCGTCTTCGTCCTGGTAGCTGACATAGCCGGTCACGGTGGTGGCACCGAAGTTGTAGGAGCCGTTCAGCGCGACCTTGTTGACCTTGTTGTCGCCGCTGCCGTGCCGGGCAAGGCCGATGCCGACGCCGAAGTCGCCGATGTTGCCGCCAGCCGTAAAGACGATCATGTCGTTACGATCATCGGCAAAGTCGCCGTCCTGAACGCCGAGGGCGAAGGTCCAGCCGGTCCAGTTGTAGGAGGCCCAGGCCGCGGTGCGGCTTTCGGTCTTGGCGCTACCGGGAACGGTGGGGTTAACTGTCGAGCCGTCGAGATCGCCCGAGGTGTGCGACAGGTGGAAGGCGAAGTCGCCGGCGGCGTAGATGAGTTCCACACCGTCACCGCGAGCCGAACCGCCCGAGGAGTAGCCGTCCCACGTGAAGTAGTCGCTGCGAACGTTGGTGCCGTAAGCGCGGTCCGTGTTGATGATCAGGCCGGCCCAGGACAGGCCGGTCATGCCGACCGAAGCCGCGTAGGAGCCGGGCATCACTTCGAGCGCGCCGAGGATGTTGCCGACGGCGATGGTCAGGCCACCGCTTTGGGCATAGAGGCGCGCCTGAGCGGCCGTGCTGGAGCCGCCGCCGTTCGCATGGTTGTATTCTTCGTTCAGAATACGGATGCGGCCACCGAAGGCGATGCCGGTGTCGGTTTCGGTGCGCGCGTCGATGTTCACCCGCATACGCTTTTCGATGCGGAGCTTCGACGCGTCGCCGGTGGTTTCACGGAAGTTGTTGTCGAAGTCGCGTGCGTCCAGGCTGCTGTTGTAGTGAACGCCGAAACGCGCGTCACCCGACAGGGTGACCTGAGCCGACGCGGCGCCAGCCGTGAGGGCAATTGCGGCCGAGGCCAGGAGGAGCTTTTTCATCGTTTTCCCTCGTTGTATCAAAGGTGCGACCCAACTCAGGGAAATCCGAATTGGGAATGGGTTTGTAATCACTCCGATCCGGGCCGATTGCAACTGCGCAGCGGCGGTGCGGGTGAATCCGTGGCATCCATGGTGCAGCAATGCCACAGTGCCGCCCGGCGCAACCCTGCCGCCGTCCCCGGTGCGGGCGCGGGAACGCCTGCAAGACTCTTGTCCGGCTGTGGCGGCTGGGCTAGACAGTGCGGAAACCGGAAGGGGACGGACGCATGAGTTTCAAGAGCCTGGCACGGGTTTTCCTGCTGTGCGGCCTCGTCGCGGGGCTTTCGGGCTGCGGCGGCGGCCTGGGCAGCCTCAATCCGTTCGGCGGCAGAAGCGCGGAGCGCGCCCCGGCGGCCCCCGTATCGCTGGAAGACCAGCAGCGGCGCGAGTTGGCGGCCCGGCCCCTGTCGCGCGAGGAAATGGCCGAACGCCAGCGCGGCGCGGCGTCGGCGACAGCCCCGCGCGAATCCCTGTGGGATCTGTTCCGCGGCCGTGGCGGCGATGCCGAGCTGAACATGAACGTGAACCGCTATCTGTGGAACGCCTCGCTCGACGTGCTGAACTTTCTGCCGCCCGAGACGGTCGATCCGTTCTCCGGCGTGATCGCCACGGGTTACGGCACGCCCCCGGGCGGCGGCCGGGCCTATCGCGCGACGGTCTATATCTCGGACCCGGCGCTGGACGCGCGATCCTTGCGGGTGGCGATGCAGACCCGGGGCGGCGGGCCGGTCTCGGCCGAGACGGTGCGGGCGGTCGAGGACGCGATCCTGACCCGCGCGCGGCAGCTGCGGGTGCGCGACGGGCGGTTGTGAGGGAGTTGGCGGTAGCGGTGCGCTGAAGCGCACCCTACGGGGTGTTTTCCTCCATGCCCGGAATCAAGGCGCGCCAGCGCCGCCGGGCAGCGGCCGACCGCACGCTGCCCTCTGTCTCGCTGTATATTGTCAATCTGGCGAATCTCGCCAAAGTGGTCTGCGGGCATTGCCTGATCCGAAAGCGGCAGGGGCTGGCATCCGGCGCGGCGGCGGGTATAAACGCCCGGCGTTACCGTTGACGAAGGACCGCCCGCATGTCGCGTTATGCCCCCGCCGAGATCGAACCGAAATGGCAGGCCGCCTGGGAGGCGGCGGGCGTCTTTGCCGCGCGGCGCGACCCGGAGCGGCCGAAGTATTACGTGCTGGAGATGTTCCCCTACCCCTCGGGCCGCATCCACATGGGCCATGTGCGCAACTATGCGCTGGGCGACGTGGTGGCGCGCTACAAGATGGCCAGCGGGTTTTCCGTGCTGCATCCGATGGGCTGGGACGCCTTCGGGATGCCCGCCGAGAACGCGGCGATGGAGCGCGGCGGGCATCCGGCGGAATGGACCTACGGCAATATCGCCGACATGCGGGCGCAGATGAAGCCCTTGGGCCTGTCGATCGACTGGTCGCGCGAGTTCGCCACCTGCGACCCGGAATACTACGGCCAGCAGCAGGCGATGTTCCTCGACATGCTGGAGGCCGGGCTGGTCTATCGCAAGAACGCCGTGGTCAACTGGGATCCGGTGGACATGACCGTTCTGGCCAACGAGCAGGTGATCGACGGCAAGGGCTGGCGTTCCGGCGCGGAGGTGGAGCGCAAGGAGCTTACCCAATGGTTCTTCCGCATCTCGGACTATTCGGGCGAGTTGCTGGACGCGCTCGACGGGTTGAAGGACTGGCCCGAGAAGGTGCGGCTGATGCAGGCCAACTGGATCGGCCGGTCGCGCGGGCTGGAGTTCGCCTTCTCGACCGTCGGGGCGCCCGAGGGGTTCGACCGGATCGAGGTCTATACCACGCGGCCCGACACGCTGATGGGGGCGTCGTTCGTGGCGATCTCGCCCGATCATCCGCTGGCGAAGCATCTGGAGCGGCACGACCCCGAGGTGGCGGCCTTCGTGGCCGACTGCCGCCGGACCGGCACTTCGGAAGAGGCGCTGGAACGGGCCGAGAAGAAGGGGTGGGACACCGGCATAAGGGTGCGGCATCCCTTTGACACCGCTTGGGAATTGCCGGTTTATATCGCCAATTTCATCCTGATGGACTACGGCACCGGGGCGATCTTCGGCTGCCCGGCGCATGACCAGCGCGACCTCGACTTCGCGCGGAAATACGGGCTGGAGGTGGTCTCGACCTTCGCGCCCTTGTCGCCGGAGGAGGGTTTCGTCCTGCCCGAGGAAGGCGGCCCGGCCTTCGTGCCGCCGAAGCCCGACCGGGTGCGCTGGCTGCGCGCCTTCGGCTGGGCCGGGGAGGCGACCGGCGAGGAAGCCATCGACGCCGCCATCGGCTTTTGCGAATCGCAGGGCGTGGGGCGCGGGGTCACGAACTACCGGCTGCGCGACTGGGGGCTGTCGCGGCAACGCTACTGGGGCTGTCCGATCCCGGTGGTGCATTGCGCCGATTGCGGCGTGGTGCCGGAGAAGAAGGAGAACCTGCCCATCCGCCTGCCCGAGGATGTCAGTTTCGACAAGCCCGGCAACCCGCTGGACCGGCATCCCGCATGGCGCAACACCCCCTGCCCGCGCTGCGGCAAGCCCGCCCTGCGCGAGACCGACACGATGGACACCTTCGTCGATTCGTCGTGGTATTTCGCCCGCTTCACCGCGCCGCGCGCCGATACGCCCACGGTGGCCGAGGACGCGGATTACTGGATGAACGTCGATCAGTATATCGGCGGGGTGGAACACGCGATCCTGCATCTGCTCTACTCGCGCTTCTTCGCGCGGGCGATGCACAAGACCGGCCATCTGCCCGCGAAAGCCATCGAGCCGTTCGATGCGCTGTTCACCCAGGGCATGGTGACGCATGAGATCTACCTGACGCGCGACGCGGCGGGACGGCCGGTCTACCACCTGCCGGAGGAGGTGGAGGACGGCCGCCTCAAGGTCACCGGCGCGGCGGTCGAGGTGATTCCCTCGGCCAAGATGTCGAAATCCAAGAAGAACGTGGTCGATCCAAGCGATATCATCTCGCGCTTCGGGGCCGATACCGCACGCTGGTTCGTGCTGTCCGACAGCCCGCCCGAGCGCGACGTGGAATGGACCGCCTCGGGGGCCGAGGCCGCGCATCGCCATCTGGCGCGGGTCTGGGCGCTGGGCGACCGGATCGCCGGCATGGCCGGGGGCGAAGGCCCGGGCGACGCGGCGCTGGCCCGCGCGGTGGCCCGCAGCATCGACGAGGTGACCCGCTGTATCGAAAGCTTTGCCTACAACAAGGCGGTGGCGCAGCTTTACGCGCTGACCAACACGCTGGCGAAATCCGACGCGGGCGGCACGGCGCAGAAGGCGGCGATGCGGGTTCTGGTGCAGCTGATGGAGCCGATGACCCCGCATCTGTCCGAGGATATCTGGTCGCGGCTGGGGGCCGGGGGGCTGGTGGTTCAGGCGCCGTGGCCCAGGGCCGATCCGGCGTTGCTGGTCGATGACAGCGTGACCCTGCCGGTGCAGATCAACGGCAAGCGGCGGGCTGAAATCATGGTGCCGCGCGACATGCCGCCGGCCGAGGTTGAAAAGCGCGTGCTGGCCGACGAAGATGTGGTTCGATTCCTTGGCGGGAAGCCGCCGAAGAAGCTGATCGTCGTGCCGGGCCGCATCGTCAATGTCGTTGTATGACCGCAGAACCCTGATCCTTTCGCTGGCGGCGCTGCCGCTGGCCGGTTGCGGCTATGCCCCGGCCCATGCGCCGGGGGGCCGCGCGGCTGGGCTGCACGGATCGGTGGGCGCCGAGGCCCCGACCGACCGGCAGGGCTACGATCTGGTCGAGCGGCTGGAACAGCGGCTGGGCCGCGCCGCCGCGCCGCGCTGGCTGCTCGCCTACCGGATCGAGACCATGCCCGTCGGCGCGGGCATCACCCGCACCGGGGCGATCACCCGCTACACGCTGACCGGGAACGCCACTTACCGCCTGACCGAAAGCGCCACCGGGGCCGAGGTGACGGCGGGCCGGGTCGAGGGCTTCACCTCATGGTCGGCCGCGGGCTCGACCGTCGCCACGCTGGCGGCGGAACAGGACGCCCACCGGCGGCTGATGCATATCCTCGCCGACCAGATCGTCACCCGGCTGACGGCGGCGGGGATGGAATGAAACTCGCCGGGGCCGAGGCGGGCCGCTATCTCGCGCGGCCGGACCCGGCAAGGGCGGGGCTGCTGATCTACGGGGCCGACGCCATGCGGGTGGCGCTGAAGCGGCAACAGGCCATCGCCGCGCTGATCGGCCCCGAGGGCGAGGCCGAGATGCGGCTGGCCCGGATCGCCGCCGCCGACCTGCGCAAGGACGCGGCGCTTCTGTCGGATGCGATGCGGGCGCAGGGGTTCTTTCCCGGCCAGCGGGTGGCCTTCGTCGAGGATGCGGGCGACGGGCTTGCGCCGGTGATTGGTGCCGCGCTTGCGGACTGGGCGCAGGGGGATGCGGTGATCGTCGTCACCGCCGGGGCGCTGGCGGCGAAATCCGCGCTGCGCAAGACGTTCGAGGGCGCCCCCCATGCCGTCGCCGTGGGCATCTACGACGACCCGCCGACGCGCGAGGAGATCGAGGCGGAACTGACCAGGGCCGGGCTGGCCGCCATCGACCCCGAGGCCATGACCGACCTGCTGGCGCTCTCTCGCACGCTCGACCCCGGTGATTTCCGCCAGACCGTGGCCAAGATCGGGCTTTACAAATGGGGCGATCCGACGCCGCTGACCCCCGCCGATATCGCCGCCTGCGCCCCCGCCACCGTCGAGGCCGAGGTCGATGACATGCTTCATGCCGTGGCCGAGGCCCGGGCGTCCGAGGTCGGGCCGCTGGTCCGGCGGCTGGAAGGGCAGGGCATCAACCCGGTCACGCTCTGCATCGGGGTGATGCGGCATTTCCGGGCGCTGCACAGGGCGGCGTCCGATCCCGGCGGCCCGGCGGCGGGGCTTGCCCGGATGCGGCCGCCGGTGTTCGGCCCGCGCCGCGACCGGATGCAGCGGCAGGCCCAGCACTGGGGCCTGCGCCGGATCGAGGAGGCGCTGGCGATGATCGTCGAGACCGACCTCACGCTGCGCTCGACCTCGCGCGCACCCGCCATGGCGGTGATGGAACGCACGCTGATCCGCCTTTCCATGCTTGCCCGAAGGTAGGAGTCCGTCATGTACAAGGTCGTCGGAAGTGTCAAAAGCCGCGCCGCAAGGGTGCTGTGGATGCTTGAGGAACTGGGTCTGGGCTATGAGCACGACCCCTCCCCGCCATGGTCCGAGGGCGTGACCGCGATCAATCCGGCGGGCAAGATCCCGGTGCTGATCGAGGACGGGGTGCCGATCACCGATTCGACCGCGATCATCCAGTATCTGGCCGACAGGCACGGCGGGCTGACCTATCCGGCGGGCACGCTCGACCGGGCGCGGCAGGACAGCCTGACTCAGTTCCTGCTGGATGAATTCGACGCGGCGCTGTGGATGGCGGCGCGGCACTCCTTCATCCTGCCCGAGGAACTGCGCCATTCCGCGATCAAGGATTCGCTGAAATGGGAGTTCGCCCGCAGCCAGAAGACACTGGTCTCGCGCATGGCGCAGGGGCCGTTCCTGATGGGCGAGGCGATGACCGTGCCCGACATCCTGCTCGGCCATTGCCTGGTCTGGGCGATGGGCGCGAAATTCCCGATCGCCGAGCCTTCCCTGAGCGACTACCTCGCCCGGATGCAGGCCCGCCCGGCCTTCCAGCGGGCGATGGGAAGGTAAAAGGGCGGATGGCGGGCGGAATCGCCCACCCTACCGCGCCCGTAGGGTGGGCAATCTGCCCACCAGCCTCGCCATCCTCTCCCCGATTTGTCTTGAGAACCCCGGGCAAACCCGCTAACAGCGCCCCGCGTGCGGCCCCCGGCGGAACCATCCGCCGCGCACCGACTTCTCCCCGACGCCGGAAGGGCCACCGATGATCCAGACCCCCTATTACCTGATCGACAAGGCGCGGCTCTTGCCGAACATGGAAAAGATCGCCCGGCTGCGCGAGGCTTCGGGGGCGAAGTCTCTGCTGGCGCTCAAATGTTTCGCCACATGGTCGGTGTTCGACCTGATGCGCGAGTATATGGACGGCACCACCTCGTCGTCGCTTTTCGAGGTGCGGCTGGGGCAGGAGAAGTTCGGGGCCGAAACCCACGCCTATTCCGTTGCCTGGGCCGATCACGAGATCGCCGAGGTGGTGGCGCGCTCGGACAAGATCATCTTCAACACCGTGGCGCAGCTGGAGCGGTTCGAGGCCGAGGCGGCGGGCCACACCCGCGGGCTGCGGGTCAACCCTGGCGTCAGCACGTCCAGCTTCGACCTCGCCGACCCGGCCCGGCCGTTCTCGCGGCTGGGCGAGCATGATCCGGCGCGGATCGAGCCCGCGCTGGAGCGCATCAGCGGCTTCATGTTCCACAACAATTGCGAAAACGCCGATTTCGACCTGTTCGACCGGATGCTTGGCCATATCGAGGACCGTTTCGGCCCGCTGATCAAGCGGATGGAGTGGATCAGCCTCGGCGGCGGCATCCATTTCACCGGCGCGGGCTATCCGCTCGACCGGCTGGCCGAGCGGCTGAAACGCTTTGCCGGGGAAAACGAGGTGCAGGTCTATCTGGAACCGGGCGAGGCGGCGATCACCGGGGCGGCGACGCTGGAGGTTTCGGTGCTCGACACGCTCTGGAACGGCAAGAACCTCGCCATCGTGGACGCTTCCATCGAGGCGCACATGCTCGACCTGCTGATCTACCGCGAACCCGCGCGCATCCTGCCCAATGAGGGCCCCGAGGAATGGATGGTCTGCGGCAAGTCCTGCCTTGCCGGGGACATTTTCGGCGAGTTCCGCTTTCCGCAACCGCTGCGTCCCGGCGACCGGCTGTCGGTTCAGGACGCGGCCGGTTACACGATGGTCAAGAAGAACTGGTTCAACGGGGTGAAGATGCCCGCCATCGTGGTGCGGGAAACCGACGGAACCGAGCGCGTGGTGCGCGACTTCGGCTATGAGGATTTCGCGGCGGCCCTGTCGTGAAGACGAATGCAACCGTTACCAGAGGGGATGAAATGAAACGCAACGTCCTTGTCATCGGCGCCGGGGGTGTGGCCCAGGTCACCGCGCATAAATGCGCGCAGAACAACGACGTGCTGGGGGATATCCATATCGCCTCGCGCACGCTGGCGAAATGCGAGGCCATCGTCGCGTCGGTGCGCGAGAAGGGCTCGATGAAGGTCGAGGGCGTGCTGAAGGCGCATCAGCTCGATGCGATGGACACCGCCGCCGTTGCCGCGCTGATCCGCGAGACCGGCGCGCGGATCGTGATCAACGTGGGTTCGCCCTTCGTCAACATGACCGTGCTGGAAGCCTGTATCGAGACCGGCGCCGCCTATATGGACACCGCGATCCACGAAGACCCGGCCAAGATCTGCGAGACCCCGCCCTGGTATGCCAACTACGAATGGCCGCGCCGCGAACGTTGCGCGGCGGCGGGGGTGACGGCGATTCTCGGCGTGGGTTTCGACCCCGGCGTGGTGAACGCCTATGCGCGGCTGGCGGCTGACGACCACCTCGATACGGTCGAAAGCATCGACATCGTGGATATCAACGCCGGTTCGCATGGCCGGTATTTCGCCACCAACTTCGACCCCGAGATCAACTTCCGCGAGTTCACCGGCAGGGCCTGGTCCTGGCAGGGCGGCAAGTGGCAGGAAAACCGGATGTTCGAGATCGGCAAGGTCTGGGATCTGCCGGTGGTGGGCGAACAGAAAGCTTATCTGACCGGCCATGACGAGGTTCATTCGCTGGCGGCCAATTACCCCGATGCCGATGTGCGGTTCTGGATGGGGTTCGGCGATCATTACATCAATGTCTTCACCGTGCTGAACAGTCTCGGCCTGTTGTCGGAAAAGCCGGTCAGGACCGCCGAGGGGCTGGAGGTGGTGCCGCTCAAGGTGGTCAAGGCGGTGCTGCCCGATCCGGCCTCGCTGGCGCCGACCTATACCGGCAAGACCTGCATCGGCGATCTGGTGAAGGGCACCAGGGACGGCAAGCCGGCGGAAGTGTTCATCTACAACGTCGCCGACCATGCCGAAGCCTATGCCGAAGTGGGCTCGCAGGGGATCAGCTATACCGCCGGGGTGCCGCCGGTCGCGGCCGCCATGCTGATCGCCAGCGGCGAATGGGACACCGGCACCATGGTCAATGTCGAGGAACTGGACCCGAAACCGTTCCTGACCATCCTCGACCGTATCGGCCTGCCCACCCGTGTCCGCGATGCGGATGGCGACCGGGAATGGTGGGCGAAACCGTCCCGGTAGGGGCGGGCCATGCCGCCCGCCACGCTGCGGTTTTCCGCGAACCTCGGCCTGTTGTTCACCGGCCTGCCGCTGCCCGATGCGATCCGGGCGGCGGCGCGGGCCGGGTTCGACGCGGTGGAGTGTCATTTCCCCCGGGACATCCCGACCGGAGAGGTGCGCCGGGCGCTGGACGAGACCGGCCTTCCCATGCTGTCGCTGAACACAAGCCCCGGCGACCGGGCGGCGGGGGAGTTCGGCCTTGCCGCGCTTCCGGGCCGCGAGGCCGAGGCCCGCGCGGCGATTGCCGGGGCGGTGGATTACGCGGCGGGGATCGGTTGCCCCATGGTGCATGTGATGCCGGGGATCGCCTCGGGGCCGCAGGCGGATCGGGCGTTCCGCGCCAACCTCGCCCATGCCTGCGATCTGGCCGCGCCGCATGAGATCACCGTGCTGATCGAGCCGATCAACCCGGTGGATGTGCCGGGCTATCACCTTGCCAGTCTGGACCATGCCGCCGGGCTGTTGCGGCGGCTCGACCGGCCCAACCTGCGGATCATGTTCGACTGCTACCACATCGCCCGTATATCCGGCGGTTCGGGGGCCGACGTTCTGGCCCTTTTCACCGCGCACCGGCCCGATATCGGTCATGTCCAGTTCGCCGCCGTGCCCGACCGGGGGGAGCCCGACCGGGGCGGATTGCGCTACGACCGGCTGCTTCCCGCCATGGCCGCGCTGGGCTGGACAGGCGCCTTCGGGGCGGAATACCATCCGCGCGGCGGCGACACGCTTGCGGGGCTTGACTGGCTGGCCGCCCTGCGCGCGGCGATGACGCGGAAGTGATTGTATCGGCGGTTTTTCACGTATCGGCGGGCCGCTTCACATTGCCGGGGGGAACGTGCCATGCCAAGGTTTGATACCGCTGTCCGCCCCGGAAGATCCGCCATGACCTGCCGCGCGAAGCTTGTTGTCGCCCTTTTCCTCGGCACGTTTGCCGCGCCTGCGGCGGTTGCGCTGGACCGGGCCGAACTCCTTGCCCCCAATGCCTCCGACCGGCTGCGCGACTCGCTGCGGGGCGCGTCGCTGGTGCTGGAGGCCCAGCGTGAGGGCAGGACCGAGGCGCAGGATGTCTTTGCCGCCGCGCAGGCCGATTACGGCCGCCTGCTGGGCGCGCTCTATGCCGCCGGGCATTACTCGGGCGTGATCTCGATCCGGATCGACGGGCGCGAGGCGGGGGATATCGCGCCCCTGAACGCCCCGGGCCGGATCCGCGAAGTGGTGCTGACGGTTGACCCGGGCCCCCCCTTCGCATTTGGCGAAGCGCGGATTGCACCGCTTGCGCCCGGCACCGAACTGCCTGCGGGCTTTGCCGCCGGCGAACCCGCGGTCAGCGGCGTGATCGGGTCCGGCGTCGAGGCCGCCACCACCGGCTGGCGCGAGGCGGGCCACCCCAAGGCGCAGGTGCGCGATCAGGCGATCATCGCCGACCACCGCGCGGCGCGGCTGGATGCGCGGATCGCGATGGCCCCCGGGCGGCAGGCGCGGCTTGGGCAACTGACCTTCATCGGGCAGGAGCGGATGCGGCCCGAGCGCCTTCATGCCATCGCCGGGTTCCCCACGGGCGAGGTGTTCACCCCCGAACACCTGCGCCGCAGCGCCGACCGGCTGCGCCGCACCGGCGCCTTCCGCGCCATCACCATGACCGAGGCCGAGGAGATCGCGCCCGACGGCACGCTGGATGTCGCCGCCGCGGTGATCGAGGAGACCCCGCGCCGCATCGGTTTCGGCGCGGAACTGGCAAGCTTCGACGGGCTGACGCTGACCGGCTACTGGATGCACCGCAATCTTCTGGGGGGCGCGGAACAACTGCGGTTCGATGCCCGTATCGCCCAGATCGGCGCAAGGCGCAGCGGCACCGACTACAGTCTGGGCGTGAGTTTCGAGCGCCCCGCCACCTTCACCCCCGACACCACACTGGGCCTGTCGGCCGGGATCGCCCGGCTGGACGAAGAAGACCACGTGACCCGCACCGTCGCGGCGGGGGCGCGGCTGACGCATATCTTTTCCGACCGGCTGACGGCGCGGGGGGGGCTGGAATACCGGTTCTCGCGGGTCGACGACAGTCTCGGCAGTTTTACCTATCGCACCCTGTCGCTGCCGCTGGGCCTTACATGGGATGCGCGCGACAACCAGTTCGACGCGCGTTCGGGCACCTATCTGGATGCCGAGATCGCGCCCTTCGCCGCGCTGGGCGGTTCCGGCAACGGCGCGCGGCTGGTGCTGGACGGCCGGGCCTACCGCGCAATGGGCGACCGGATCGTGCTGGCCGGACGGGTGCAGGCCGGGGCGGTGTTCGGCCCCGACATACTGGACGCGCCGCGCGACGACCTGTTCTATTCGGGCGGTGGCGGCACGGTGCGCGGCCAGCCCTATCAGTCGCTTGGGGTCGATCTGCCCGGCACCAGCCAGCGTACCGGCGGCAACCGCTTTGTCGCCGCCTCGGCCGAGGTCCGCGCCCGGATCACCGACAAGATCGGGCTGGTGGGGTTTTACGATATCGGCCGGGTCGGCGCCTCGGGCATCGGCGGCAGCAGCGCGACCCATGCGGGCGCCGGGCTGGGGCTGCGCTATGCCACCGGGATCGGGCCGATCCGGCTTGACGTGGCCGGGCCGGTCAGCGGCGATACCGGCAACGGCGTTCATCTTTACATCGGTATAGGGCAGGCATTCTGATGCGGCGGGCGGCTCTCATCGCGGCGGTGGCCTTTCTGCCCCTTCCGCTTGCGGCGCAGGACGACAGCACCTTCCTGTCGCGGATGATCGAGGACAGCCTGTCGGATGCCGGGCGCGAGGTGCGGGTGATCGGTTTCGAAGGCGCGCTGTCGTCGCGTGCCCGGGTGGCCGAGATCACCATCGCCGATGCTGACGGGATCTGGCTGTCGCTGCGGGGGGTGGAGCTGGACTGGCGCCGCGCGGCCCTGCTGTCGCGCCGGATCGAGGTCAACAGCCTTACCGCCGCCGAGATCGACCTGCCCCGGCTGCCGGTCGGCGAACCGGGCGCCCCCAGCCCCGAGGCGCAGGTGTTCAGCCTGCCGGAACTGCCGGTCTCGGTGCAGATCGGCACGATCGAGGCCGCGCGGGTCACGCTGGGCGCCCCGGTTCTGGGGGTCGAAGCGGTGGTGCGGCTGGAAGGTGCCGCCGACCTTGCCGGGGGCGAGGGCCACGCCCGGCTCGCGGTGGAACGCATCGACGGGATGGAAGGGCAGGTCGCCTTCGAGGGCGCGTTTTCCAACATCACCCGCGTTCTTGCGCTTGACCTCGGGCTGGTCGAGGCCCCGGGCGGCATCGCTTCGGGGCTGATCGGCCTGCCGGGCGAGCCCGCGCTGGATCTTGCCATCAGCGGCGAGGGGCCGGTCAGCGACTTCGCCGCCGATATCCGCCTTGCCTCGGACGGGCAGGAGCGGCTGACCGGGCGGGTGGGCCTCAACGCCGACCGTGATGCGGAAGGCGAGGTGACCGGGCATTTCTTCGCCGCCGACCTGTCGGGCGACGTGGCGCCGCTGTTCATGCCCGAATACCGCGACTTCTTCGGCGACGACCTGTCGTTGCGCGCGGCCGGGCGGCGTAGCGCGAACGGGGCGCTCAACCTGACCGAATTGCGGCTGGCGGCGGAACGTATCCTGCTGGAAGGCCGGGCGATCATCGCCTCGGACGGGCTGCCGTTCAGCTTCGATCTGGCGCTGGATATCGCCGCGCGGGACGGCGAGCCGGTGCTGCTGCCGCTGCCCGGCGATCCCTTGCGGGTCGATGGGGCGCGGCTGCGGCTCGACTATCACGGCACGCGGGATGAGGGCTGGCGGCTTGACGGCCAGCTTGCCGGGTTCGACCGTCCCGACCTGCGGATCGAGACGCTGAGCCTGTCGGGTTCGGGCCGGATCGGCCGCGCGGGCGGCCGGGTGGTGGGCGGCGCGCTTGATTTCGCCGCCGGCGGGATCGCCCCCGCCGACCCGGCGCTGGCCGAGGCGCTGGGGCCCGAAGTGCGCGGTGCGGCGCGGTTTTCATGGCGCGGGGGCGAGCGGCTGCGGCTGCCGCAACTGACCGTCGAGGGCCAGGGCTACCGGGCCGAGGTCCGGGCGCGGCTCACCGACCTTTCCGATGCGCTGCACATCGCCGCCGAGGCCGGGGCCGAGGTCGATGACTTCGCCCGCTTCTCGGCGCTGGCCGGGCGGCCGCTGGGCGGTTCCGGCCGGATCGACTGGAACGGCACGGTGGAACCGCTGAGCGGCGCCTTCGACGGCGAGCTGTCGGTCGCCGGGCAGGGCATCGCGGTGGATATCGCCGAACTCGACGCATTGCTGAGCGGCGAAAGCCGGATCGACCTGTCCGCCGCCCGCACCGGAGAGGGGACCGAGATCCGCGCCCTCGACATCAGCGCCGCCACGCTGTCCGCCACCGCCCGCGGCTGGCTGCGCAGCGAGGCAAGCGACCTGACCGCGCGGCTCGATTTCTCCGACCTTTCCGTGCTGGGGGCGGGTTACGGCGGCGCGCTGGCCGCCGATGCCACGCTGGTGCAGGAGGGCGGGATCGACCGGGTTACGCTCACCTCGACCGGGCAGGATCTGCGCGCGGGGCAGGAACAGGCCGACAATCTCTTGCGCGGCTTGATGCGGCTCGACCTCCGGGCCGAGCGCGCGGGGGATCTCGTGCGGATCGAGGATCTCCGGCTTGCCGGGGCGTCGCTGAGCGCGCGGGCCAGCGGCGAGATGCGGGGCGAGACCCGCAACCTGACCGCCACCGCCAACCTGCCCGACCTTGCCGCGATGGGCCGGCCCTATGGCGGCGCACTGACCGCCACGCTCGACTATGCTGCCGCCTCCGGGCGCGAGACGGTGACCCTGAACGCCGAGGGCCGTGACCTTTCGGTCGGGCAGGCGCAGGCCGACCGGCTGATGCGCGGGGCCTCGGTGCTTTCGCTCACCGGCCACCGCGAAGGCGGCGTGATGCAGGTCGAGGGGTTCCGCTTCGACAACCCGCAGATGACTGCCCGGGCCGATGCGCAGATCGCGGGCAGCGCGCGGCATGTGGATGTGGAGGCGCGGCTGGCCACCCTCGCGCTGTTCGTGCCGGAGATTCCGGGGCCGGTCACGCTGACCGGGCGGATCGACGACACCGGCGCGGGCTATGTGCTCGACCTGACCAGCGAGGGGCCGGGCGGTATTGGCGCGACGACGCAGGGCCGGATCGCGCCCGACCTTTCCAGCGCGAACCTGCGGCTGAACGGCCGGTCCGAGGCGGCGCTGGCCAATGCCTTTACCGGGCCGGTGTCGGTGCAGGGGCCGGTAAGTTTCGACCTGGTGCTGGACGGGCCGCTTGCGCTGTCGTCGGTCAGCGGCCGGGTCAACCTCAGCGATGCGCGGCTGGCGCTGCTTGATCCGGCGATGGCGTTTCGCGGGCTGAACGTCACCGCCGATCTGGCGGGGGGCCGGGTGCAGATCGCGGCGCGGGCCACGGCAGAGACCGGCGGCACGGTGCAGGTCAACGGCCCGGTCGGGCTGACGGCGCCGTTTCCCGCCGAACTCACGGTCGATCTCGACCGGCTGGTGCTGCGCGACCCCAGCCTTTATTCCACCAGCGCACAGGGCCAGATCCGCGTCACCGGCCCGTTGACGGGCGGCGGCGCCATCGCCGGGCGTATCCTGCTGCCCGAGACCGAAATCCAGGTGCCCTCGACCGGGCTTGGCGGGTTCGGCTCGATGCCCGATCTGCGCCATGTGAACGAACCGGCGGCGGTGCGCGCCACCCGCGCCCGGGCCGGGTTGCTGGAACAGGCCGCAGGTGGCACCGGCGGCCCTTCGCGGCCCTTCGCGCTTGACCTTGCGGTGGATGCGCCGAACCGGATCTTTGTGCGGGGCCGGGGGCTGGATGCGGAACTGGGCGGCGCGATCCACCTTGGCGGCACGACCGCCGATATCCTGCCCACCGGCGGGTTCGAACTGTTGCGCGGCAGGCTCGACCTGCTTGGCCAGCGGTTCACGCTGAGCGAGGGGCGGCTGACGATGGAGGGGCGGTTCATCCCCTATGTCCGGCTGGCCGCCACTACCCGCGCCGACAGCGTGGAAGCCACGGTGCTGATCGACGGCCCGGCGACCGAACCGACGATCAGTTTCCTGTCTTCGCCGGAAATGCCCGAGGAAGAGGTGGTGGCGCGGCTGCTGTTCGGGCGCGGTCTTACCGGCCTGTCGCCCTTGCAGGCGGCGCAGCTTGCCTCGGCGGTGGCGACGCTGACGGGGCGCGGCGGCGGCGGGGTGGTGGACCGGATGCGGCGGTCGGTCGGGCTGGACGATCTCGACTTCACCACCGGCGAGGATGGCGCGGCGGCGGTCCGGGCGGGGCGTTATCTTTCCAGCAACCTCTATGCCGATGTGGTGATCGGCACCGACGGCACCAGCGAGGTCAACCTGAACCTCGACGTGACCAATTCCCTCACCGTGCGGGGGCGGGCGGGCAGCGACGGCACGACCGGGATCGGCCTCTATTTCGAACGGGATTACTGAGGCGTGTTGACAGGGTTGTCCGAGCGCCCCTTTTGCCCGGAATCAAGGCGCTTCAGCGCCGCCGGGCAAGCGGCCGACCGCCCGCACGGGCGGCCGCTCCTGCAACGTTTCGACATGCACAGACGTCAGGGTATTCGGCACCATAAACTGCCAGACCACAGGCGTTGCAGCGGCCCCCCGCGGTCGGCCGCTTGCCCTCTGTTGCAATGGATCGGCCTCGGGCAGATATGCCGACCAAAACACGCGAGGCCGACACCGCCATTATTGATGCCGTCCTACGGAACCGCCCGCCGGTCCTCGATCACCGCGTTTACCGCCGCGCCCAGAAGGATCGCATAGGCACTGAGGTAGAACCACATCAGCAGTGCGACCAGCGCACCGATGGAGCCGTAGATACGGTTGTAATTGCCGAAGTTGGCCAGATAGACCGAGAAAGCCTCGGACCCGGCAAGCCACAGGACCACCGCCACCAGCAGCCCCGGCGTGAACCAGCGCGGGCGCCGGGCGCCGCGCTGGTTCGGCCCGTAGCGGTAGAACAGCCCGATGCCGAAGACCGTCACCACCGGCGCGATCGACCAGCGCACCAGCGTGACCAGCGTCTCTCCCAGCGGGCCGAGCGGCGCGAAGGCCAGCACCAGCGGCAGCACGATGGTCGCCGCCATGGCCACGATCGCCATGCCGATCAGCGCCAGCGTCAGCAGCAGCGCAACCACCTGATGGCCGATGCCGGTGCGGTTCTCGGCGCCGAAGGTGGCGTTGACGCCCTGCACCAGCGCCCCCACCCCGGTGCGGGTGGACCACAGTGCCGCGCCGATGGAAATCGCGGTGGCCCAGCCGAACTGGCTGACATTGGCCGAGATCAGCGCGCCGATCTGATTCTCGACGATGGCATAGGCTTCGTGCGGAAGGAAATCGGCGGCGGCGGAGAGGTGTTCCGACACGATGGCCGGATCGGCGAAAAAGCCCCAGACCGCGACCACCGCGGCGGCGGCGGGAAACAGCGCCAGCATCAGGAAGAATGCCACCCCGGCGGCGATCAGTCCGATATGCCGGTCGCCGGTCAGGTCGAGCAGGTCGGAAAGAAAATCCCAGGCCCCGAGAATATGCTTCACGCCACCCCTCCGGGGTCGTCACCGTGCCGTCAAAATGGAGAAAGGGCGGAAACCCCGCCCTTTCCTGGAATTCCGGTGCGGACAACCGCCGTGATCACTGTGCCGCCGGAGCGACCTCGTCCTCGTGGTGCGAGTCGCTGCTGCCGCTGGACGCGACCGCCGCGACCAGTGCCAGACCGCCGACAACCGCCAGCGCGGTGCCGCCGTTGCCAAAGCTGCTCACCGGTGCGGGGATGATCACGATGGGCTCGGCCTCTTCTTCAATGACGACAGGGCCACCGGCGTAAGCGGCCGACGTTCCAGCCAGCGCGATAGCGGCAGCGAGGGCACAAAACTTTTTCATGTCAGGTTACTCCTGTAGGTAGGTGCAATTTCGTATTGCCCGTTGGTAACATTGCAGGCGCCGCGAGAAAAGGGCGAATGCAGGTTGTCAGCCGGAAGGATCGGAAAGTTTCAAAAATCCCACAGTTTCGCCCGCCCATTGCCGCGACTGGCGTATCCTTCCGCCGGAATCCAGCCAGAACCTGTTGGTAAAGCTTGCACTTTCGCCGGAACAATGTTCATCGACCACGCGCGTCGCATGGCTGCGCCCGACGATGGCGATGGTTTCCGACCCCGCGGATTGCAACGTACAGGCGAAATCCTGCCGGTCGCTCCGGTCCAGATCGCCAAGAAACCAGAGGCTGCGGGCATGGCCGCCGCTGCCCGCGGCGATCCGTGCGGCCGGGGGCGCGGCGGCCGACATCAGGTCGCCCGCAAGCCCGCGGGTCGCCACCAGCATGCCGCTGTCCAGCGCAAGCGTCACCCCGTCGGCGGTGGAAAAGGTGCGCACCCCGCGGTTCGCGCCGATCTGCGCCAGCACCGCATTGCTGCGGATCCGCTCCATCTCGGCCACCAGCAGCGGCAGCGGGCTGGCCTGAACCTGCGCGCGGGTCAGTGCCACCGGCGGTGTCCGGTCCGGCACCGGATCGGGACGGCTGAACACCTCGGACGCCACATCGCGCAAAAGCGTGGTGTCGCGGGTCATCTCGGAACTGCCGCAGGCCGAGACCAGCAGCGCGATCGCAAGCGCGGGCAGGGACAGGACGGTTCTCATCGCCAGAACCTCCCCCAGTGGTTGTCCACCTGCGGCTCGTGATAGCCGCGCACCATCTCGTAAAGCCGCCCGTCCACATCGAGCCGCGCACCGCCGTCGCGGGTGAAGGGCCGGATCGTCAGCCCGTAGGCCGAACGTGTCGTGCGCCCGGTGGACCAGTTGACCGGGATGGTCACGCGGATGCCCTTGTCGAAACTGCCGGGGCCGAAATCGGCCGAGGACACATCGGTCTTGGTGGCGAAGGCGCCGACACGCCAGCCGTTCGCAAACTCGCGGTCGATGCTGAGCGTGGCGCCCACGTCGCCCGCCAGATAGCGGCCGACATCAAGCTGGGTATGATAGCCGTTGCCCCATTCGTAATAGGCCGAGACATGGCCGGTCACGACATCGTAGTCCTGAAAGCCGAAGCCCTGGCGGAAATCGCGCTGCTTGACGTAGTTGATTTCGGCCCCCAGCGCAAAGCGGCTGTCGACCGGCTTCCACAGCAGTTCCGCCGAGACGCCGCCGAACATCCGCTCCAGATAACCCGCCGTGACGCGGGAATAGAGGTTGGCCCCGGGCCGGGCATTCCAGGTGGCGGTCAGGGTTCCGAGAACCGGCTTTCCCACCCGGTCGTACCGGGCGAGATCGGTGCGCACATGCGGCAGCGGCGAGGTGTTGGGCAGCCCCGGCGTGTCGAGGTTGCCGACGATCTTCTGCGTGACCGAACCCGACAGGAACAGCCCCGGCGCAATGTGGTAGCGCGCCGAGAAACCCACGCCGACATCGACATAGAACGGATCCTTGACGCCGAACATCCGGTGGCGGGCATAGGGGCCGATCGACCAGTCGAGACGGGGATAGGCATCCCCGGCCATCACCGCATCCACGGGGCGCGGCCCGGCGTCGGAGATCACGGCGCGCTCACCGATCCGGCTGGCGTTGTCAGGGGCGAATTCCAGCGCCTCGATATCCGACCGGCGCAGGGTCACGCGTGAGGCGGGCAGGCCGTTCTCCTCGGGCACGATGTCGAAATACTCGACCGAGGCGGGCAGCGATGCCGCCATCGCCCGCGCCACGCGGCCGTACATCTGCCCGGTCGAGTCGTAGTCGGGGTTGCGCAGCCGCAGTTCCGCCCGGTCGGCGGTGACGGCCAGCGATTCCACGTTCAGCCCGTCATCGCGCAACCGGCGGGCGATATTGCGGCGCAGCAGCTGCGGCCCGTCGGCCTGCGCGGTCCAGGCGGTGGACCATGCGTCGGGGTTGGTGCGCCGGTCGGGGCGCGGCTCGACCGGGCGCGGGCCGGGCCCGGCGATCCCCCCGGTGGGGCGGCGCTTGGGATTCATGGTGAACTGGGCCATCAGCCCGACTTCGGAACCGTAAAGATAATAGGCCCCCAGCCGGAACCCGTCGGTGACCTGGTATTCCGCTCCGAAATTGATCGGGCTGCGCCGGTTCAGGATGCCGCTTCTTTCGTCTTCGAGGGCGTAGGCATCCGACGAATATTCCGCCTTCAGCCCCAGCCGGTCGTTCACATGCCATTCGATGCCGCCGAAAGGCGCGGCCGGGCCGCGGAACCAGGCGCTGGAGTTGATCGTGCCCGCGTTCGGATCGTCCACCCCCGGCCGGTCCCCGAAGGGGGAGCCGAGATCGTTGTAAGACCCCATCCGCCCCCAGCCGATGCCGCCCGTCACCTTGACGCGGCCCTCGGGCCCGAAGCTTTTGGTCGCGGCGACGAACTCGGCCGAGTTGATGCCGGTGCCGACGAAATCCTGGAACCCCAGCGTGACGGCGGGCAGATAGCGCGACTCTCGCAGCAGCAGGAAGCGCAGGTCGAAGGCGCGGTCCCAATAGGTGTCGTCGGGGCCGAAGCTGGGGGGCATCAGCAAGCCCTTCGTGCCGGCATAGCGAAAGCTGCCCTGGATGCGCGGCGTGATCTGGAAGGTCAGCGTCGAGCGCATGACCGGGCCGAAGCCCGAGAAGGTCACGTTGAATTCGCCATCCGGCTGGGCCTCGCCCGAGGGCATGTCGATCAGCCCGGTCACCCCCTGAAGGTTGAGCGTGGGGCGCCGTTCCGCATAGGCCGAGGTCGTCGCCGAAGCGACGGCCAGCGCCGATACCACGGCGGCCCCCTGCAACAGTCGGCTTCCTGCCCGCATCTTGCCCCTGCCCTCAGACTTCCGCGCATCTTATGCGGGTGCGGGTGATGCCACAATCCCGAAACATGATCCGAAGATGTGTGGAACAAGCGGAAAACCGCGGTTTCAGCGCCGTCCGGGCAGCACCCGCGCCGCGGTTTGCAGCATCAGCGCCATATCCATGCACAGGTTGCGGCGCCTTTGGTAGATCAGGTCGAGCCGCGCCTTGCGCGGCACGCAGCGGCGGGCATAGACCGCATCGGTCTCCTCCGGGCTGGTGCATCGGCGCAGCAGCCGTTCCTCGTGCCGGTGGAAATGCAGGCTCGCAAGCCCGGTGATCCCGGGGCGCGAGCGCAGGACGCGGGCGTAAAGATCGGGGAAGCGTTCGGTATATTGCCGCAGCGGCGGGCGCGGGCCGACGAAACTCATGTCGCCTTTGAGCACGTTCCAGAGCTGCGGCACCTCGTCGAGGCGCGAGCGGCGCAGGAACCGGCCCATCGGCGTGATCCGGTCCGACTTGTCGCCGCCCGAAACGCCGCTGTCCCCCGCCGCCGGGCGCATGGTGCGCAGCTTCCACAGGTTGAACGGCCGGTCGGGGGTCTGCATCCGCTCGGCCACATGGAACAGCGGGCGCCCCTGGGTGGCGAGCAGCACGAGCAGCAGGAGTACGAAGGGCAGCGCCAGCAGCGCGGCCAGCACCAGCGCGGCGATGATGTCGAGCGCGCGTTTCGCCGGGGTCATGGCTGGCGCCCCGACAGCGCGCGCCATTCGGCCACCATGGTCGCAGGCAGACTGTCGCCCGGCCGGGGCGGCACCAGCCTTGCAAGCGCGGCGGTGTCCATCACCACCCGCGCGATCGCCTCTGGCGGAGCGGGGCGCGGCGTGAAGCGGATGCCCGCCGCGTCGAGCAGATCGGCCATCGCCACCGGCGCCGGGGCGGCGAGGTTGAGGATATCGGGCAGGTCTCCGCCGTTCAGGGCCTGTTCGACCAGCGTCGCGATCACCCGCGCCAGCCCGCCCGGCCCGATATAGGACCGCACCGGCCCGCGCGGCGCATCGGGAAAGGTGTCGAGCGCCACGTCCCCCCGCGCCGCCGCCCCCGCCAGCATGTCGGCCCCCGCGACATTGCCGATCCGCAGCGCGGTGACCCGGATCGCCCGCCCCCGCGCCCAGCCGAGCGCCGCCCGCTCCATCGCCAGCTTGGCCGCGCCATAGGGGCGGACGGGGTTGACGGGGCCGGTCTCGGCCACCGGGTTTCCGGTTGGGCCATAGACCGCCGCCGAGGAGGCGAGGAACACCTGCCGCGCCCCCGCCGCCTCGGCCGCCCGGCAGGCGGCCAGCGCGATATCGGTGTTGCGCGCCAGTTCGGCCCCGGTCCCCGCGGTGACGCCGGCCAGCACCAGCACCGCGGCCGCCGGGAGCATCGGGGTGGTATCCGGATCCCACCGGCTCCAGCCCGGCACGGGGCGGCGGCTTTGCCAGACCGGCCGGAAGCCGGGCGGGGTATCGGCCCATGCCGCGCGCAGGAACCCGCCCAGCCGCCCCGCCGCGCCCGGCACGAGAAGGGTTTCGGCGGGGCTGTCGGGCATCTGTCGCTCCCTTCGGGGTGGTCGGCGGCGTCCCGGCGGCGCGCCTGTGGCCCGCGCGGAATTGGATATCTATAGCAAGATGACGGGGCGGGGGAAGGGCGGGGGGCGGGATATCCGGGCGCCCCGCCGCGAACGGGCGCGCGGGTATGTGACGGGCAGGCGCTGGCAGGGGCGCGGGCGCCGTGCTAGGCTTTGCACGATTCCGTTTGCGAGGTCCGTCATGCCCCCTGTCCCCTTCCGGCTGCCCCTGGCGCTTGTGCTGATGGCGGGGCTTGCGGGCGGCGCGCAGGCGCAGATGGCGCTGAGTTGCGAGGGCGGCGGCGGGCACCTGGGCGCGGCGGTGGTCTGCGATCCCTTGCGACAGTTGCTGGCGGGCCGGGCCGGGCCGCCGGTGCGGCTGGTGGTGACGCGGGACGAGGCGCAGGTCCTTGCCGCGCATCTGGTCTGGCAGGGCCGCAACGGCCCCACGGTCGAGGTGACCGCCGCCGACCGGCCGCTCGACGCCCGCGCGGGGGCGCGGCTGGCACGAGGGCTGGTCGCGGTGTCGAACCTGCCGGAGTAGGGAAGGTGCGGCGGGATCGGGCGGCCCGTGTCCCGCCGGACAACCGCCGCAATCACTCCGGGCAGGCACCGTGCCGATAGTGGCCGAAGCGGACGAACCGATCCGCTCGATATGACCAGCGATAGTGAACCGGGCCTCTCGGGGTCGTGACGGTCAGGATCAGGCCGGGTGATCCGGGGGAGCCGCGCGGTAGGGTGAGAAGCATGGTCTCCCCGACCGTGGCAGGCCGGTCGTCGGCCCGGAGGCAATGCGGCTGGCCGGAACTGATCCTGTCCGCGCGCGCGGCGATCCGGTCGGGCCAGTGAACGCCCCCCAGCAGCGCCAGAACCGCCAGAACGGAAAGCGCCGCGGCAAATGCGGGTCGTATCAACCCGCAGAAGCGCCGCAACACCAGAACCACCGCCGCGACTGCCAGCAGGGAAACCGCCAGATGCAGCGCGAGCCCGCCGGGGAACCCCCGCAGGGCCAGCGCCACGGCGAGCGTCAGGAACAATCCGCCGCAGCTTCCGGCGAGCACGGCGAGGCATATGTCCATCCCGCGCAAGGCCGGGATCTCGATGGGGGCGAAGGGTCCGGACTCCGGCGCCCCCCTTGCGACCAATGTCGAAAGCAGCCATCGGATCACGACCCCCGCCAGCAGTGCCGTCAGGGTCGTGATGAGGATCAATCCCGGCAGGTGATGCAGCGCACCTTGTTGATGAAACGGCGCCGTCGAAGACATGAGCAGCAAGGTTCCCCCCGGCATGGCCAATGCGAGCCAGAGCCGGAACCCCCATCGGGCAGGCGGCAAGGCGGCGATGAGGACACAGACCCCCACGAACTTCAGGAAACCAGTCATCCACTCGTCCTGTTCGAAACACCCGGGGCCTGAGCGCCGCCCCGCAGATCGGACATACCCCCACATCCCCCCACAAAAAAGCCCCGCCGATAAACGGCGGGGCAGGTCGTGCCGGGCACGCGGCCCGGGCACTGGCGGCCTTGAAAGGGAAGCTTCAGATCGGGCGCTCGTTCATCTCGGCCCGGATCTGCTGGCGCAAGAGGTCGATGGGGATGGTCTTGCCGTCGCGCTTGAAGTGCCAGTAGGTCCAGCCGTTGCACGACGGCGCGCGTTCCAGCGCCGCGCCGACCTGGTGGATCGAGCCGCTCACCTCGGCGCCCACCAGCGTGCCGTCGGCGCGCACCTTGGCGGGGACGCCGCGGGGCGAGACCAGCACCTCGCCCGGGCGCAGCATCCCGCGCTCGACCAGCGTCCCGAAGGGCACCCGGGGTTCGGCCCGTTTCGAGGCGCTGACTTCGAGCGCCGAGCGGTCGTAGGGCCGCACCCGGGCGATCCGGGCCTCGGCGACCTTGCGGTAGCTCTCCTCCCGCTCGATCCCGATAAAGTCGCGGCCGAGCATCCGCGCCACCGCGCCGGTCGTGCCGGTGCCGAAGAACGGGTCCAGCACCACGTCGCCGGGGTTCGTCGTCGCCACCAGCACCCGGTGCAGCAGGCTTTCCGGCTTCTGCGTCGGATGCGCCTTGTCACCGTTTTCGTCCTTGATCCGCTCATGCCCGGTGCAGATCGGCAGCACCCAGTCGGAGCGCATCTGCACCCCCTCGTTCAGCGCCTTCAAAGCCTCGTAGTTGAAGGTGTATTTCGCGCCCTCGGCCTTCGAGGCCCAGATCAGCGTCTCATGCGCGTTGGTCAGCCGCTTGCCCTTGAAGTTCGGCATCGGGTTGGACTTGCGCCAGACCACGTCGTTCAAAAGCCAGTAGCCCTGATCCTGAAGCGCGCTGCCTACCCGGAAGATGTTGTGATAGCTGCCGATCACCCAGATCGCGCCATGCGGTTTCAGCAGCCTGCGCGCCGCCGCCAGCCAGTCGCGGGTGAAGCGGTCGTAGGCGGCGAAGCTGGAGAACTGGTCCCAGTGGTCGTCCACCGCATCGACCTTGCTGTTGTCGGGCCGGTGCAGTTCGCCCTTCAGTTGCAGGTTGTAGGGCGGATCGGCGAAGATCAGATCGACCGAGGCTTCGGGCAGTGCCCGCATGGCCTCGATACAATCCCCCGAAAGGATGGTGTTGAGCGGAAGGCCCGCCGCTTCGGGGGCTTTGCTGGTCCTGATCGTCATCTCTGCCTCTGTCCCGCGCATTTTTGCGTCATATCTGCGGGCAAGGATGAGTCATCCCTGATTCGGCGTCAATTTCTTTTTTGAATCAAGAGGTTAATGATTTTGCTTGATACAAGATGTTGTGGACCGGGCGGAAGGAACGCCTATGGTGAGGGGTCACCCCGAGATTTAGGAGCGCCGCCAGATGGTCCTTTGTCGGGTAGCCCGCGTTTCGTTCCCATCCGTAGCCGGGGTGCTGTTGCGCCAAATCCACCATGAGGCGATCGCGCGCCACCTTGGCCACGATCGAGGCCGCCGCGATCGACAGGCAGCGGGCATCGCCCTTGACCACCGTCTCGGCGGGGCAGGGCAGGCCGGGCGGCAGCCGGTTGCCGTCGATCAGCAGGTGGTCGGGGGCGATGGCCAGCCCGGCCACGGCGCGGGTCATGGCCAGATATGTGGCGTTGAGGATGTTGCGCGCGTCGATCTCGGCCACGCTGGCTTCGGCGATGCAAACCGTTGCCGTGGCGTGGATTTCCTGCGCCAGGGCGGTGCGCCGTGCCGGGGTCAGCGCCTTGGAGTCCGCCAGCCCCGCGGGCAGGTGCGCGGGATCGAGGATCACCGCCGCCGCCAGCACCGGCCCGGCCAGCGGGCCGCGCCCGACCTCATCGACCCCGGCGATGCGCAGCGCCCCCCGGGCGCGGGCGGCGGTCTCATAGCTGTCGTCGGGGGTGATGCGGGCCATGGGCGGAGAATGCCGTGGCCTCACAGCCCGGTGCAATGGCGAAAGCGCCCCTTGCCGCGCGCGCCCTCGCCTTCCATATCGGAAACGCGAAAGGAGCGACGGATGCAGGGATACGCGAAGACCGCGATGCTGATGGCGGCGATGACGGCGCTGTTCATGGTGATCGGCCTCATGCTGGGGGGCGAGACCGGGCTGGTGCTCGCGCTGGTGCTGGCGGGGGGCATGAACCTCTGGGCCTGGTGGAACTCGGACAAGGCGGTGCTGCGGATGCACGGCGCGCGCGAGGTCGATGAACGCAGCGCGCCCGATCTGGTGCATATGGTGCGCGGGCTGGCCCGGAACGCCGGGATGCCGATGCCGAAGGTCTATATCATCGACACGCCGCAGCCGAACGCCTTCGCCACCGGCCGCAACCCGGAAAACGCCGCCGTGGCCGCGACCACCGGCCTGCTGGAGCGGCTGTCGCGCGAGGAGGTGGCGGGGGTGATGGCGCATGAGCTGGCGCATATCAGGAACCGCGACACGCTGATCATGACGATCACCGCCACCTTCGCCGGGGCGATCTCGATGCTTGCCAATTTCGCGCTGTTCTTCGGCGGCGACCGCGACCGGCCGATGGGGCTGATCGGCACGCTGGCCATGATGATCCTCGCGCCGCTTGCCGCCGCGCTGGTGCAGATGGCGATCAGCCGGGCGCGGGAATACGAGGCCGACCGCGAGGGGGCGGAAATCTGCGGCCAGCCGATGTGGCTGGCCAGCGCGCTGGAGCGGATCGAGGGGCTGGCTGCGCGGATCGACAACCCGGCGGCCGAGCGCAACCCGGCGACCGCGCATATGTTCATCATCAACCCGCTGCACGCCCATGCGCATGACAAGCTGTTCTCGACCCATCCGGCGACGGCGAACCGGGTGGCGGCGCTGCGGCAGATGACGGGCGGGGCGCGTGGCACTTCGATCCCCGCGGCGGGCGCGCGCCGGGGCGGTCCCTGGCAGTAATGGGCCCTGGCGCTGCTCAGCGCCCGAACCGCCCCAGCGCCACCACGGCCGCAACCGATGCAAGCCCCAGCCCGAGGCTGAGCCAGATCAGCGCCCCCAGTCCGGGGCCGTCCAGCATCAGCCCGCCCACCAGCGGCGCCAGCGCCATGGCCAGCAGGGGCGGGATCTGGATCACCCCGGCGATGGTGCCGTAACCCGCCTGTCCCAGCGTCTCGGCGATCATCACCGGCCGCAGGATCGTCATCACCCCCGCCGCCGCGCCCTGGGTGATCGCATAGGCGAAGGCAAGCATGGGCGACAGCCCGGTGCCCCACAGCAGTGCCACCGCCGCCAGCATGCCGACCAGCGTGAACCGCGCGGCGGCGATGGTGCCGATCCGGGTCTCGAACCGCATCAGCACAAGCCGCCCCAGCACCTGCGCCGGCCCGACCAGCGAGGCCGCCAGCACCGCCGTCGCGGTGGCCGCGCCCTGCTGGACGAAGATCGGCACCAGAAAGCTCACGATCATCCAGTGGTTGAGCCCGATGAGCGAGAACACCAGCCCCAGCAGCCAGAACCCGGGATGCCCGAGCGCCCGGCGCAGGCTGCCGCGGTCGGCCTCGGCCGCACCGGGGCGCGGCGGAGGCGCCCGGCGCCGGATCGCATTCGCCGCGATGTGGTTCATCGGCGCGACCACCAGCACCAGCACCGCCGCCGCGGCAATCACCGCGCCGCGCCAGCCGACCAGCTCCGCCAGTGCCGCCCCGGCCGGGAAGGCCAGCGTCGAGGCGAACCCGGCCACCAGCGTCACCCGCACGATGGCGGCCCGCGCGGCAGGCCCGAGACGGCGGATCAGGAAGGCGAAACAGACCTCGTAGAGGCAGGCGGCCTGCGCCACGCCGATCACCGCCCAGCCGGTCAGCCAGCCGCGCAGGGTTCCGACCTGCGCCAGCCAGACCAGCGCCAGCGCCCCCAGCACCGCGCCGCCGGTCAGCAGTTCCGGCCCCCGGCCCCGGTCCACCATCCGCCCGGCCAGAGGCGCCAGCGCGGCCGAGATCGCGATGGCCAGCGTCGGCCCCAGCGCGAAACTGGCCTTGTCCCAGCCCAGCGCCGCCTGCCAGGGCAGGATCAGCGCCGCGAAGATGTAGAACATCGCCGCATAGGCCAGCGTCTGCCCGACCCCGAGCGCCCAGACCGCCCCTCCGCGCGCCAGCCGTTCCGGTTCCATCGCCGCCCCCTGCCTGCCCGCGCGCAGGGGACGCCGGGGCCGCGGGATTGTCAATCGGCCGACCCCGGACCCATCCGAAGAACGGCTTCTTCCACTTCATCTTTCCAGAAATACTCCACGGGGATCGCCGTTGGTTTCGCCATCGGTTCGAGAAACCGACGGCGATGGGGGTGTGAAACCCCCGGCGCTCTCCACCGGCGCAATGCCGGGAAGCCTACACCCCGTAAAGCGCCCCGAATTTCGCCTCCAGATAGTCGAGCAGCGGCCCCTCGTCCGGGCCGACCCCGCCGCAGGCGGCGGCGATCAGGTCGCGCGGCGGGTAAAGCCCGCCGTGGCGCTGGACATGCTCGCGCAGCCAGCCGGTCGCGGGTTTGGTGTCGCCCGCCGCCAGCGCCGTATCGAGACCGGGCACCGCCTCGCGCAGCGCCGCGAACAGCCCGCCGGCCCAGAGGTTGCCCAGCGTATAGGTCGGGAAATAGCCGAACAGGCCCAGCGACCAGTGCACGTCCTGCAACATGCCGTCGGCGGGCCGTTCCACCGCCACGCCGAAATCCGCCAGGAAACGGTCGTTCCACGCGGCTTCCAGATCGGACGGAGCCAGGTCGCCCGCCATCAGCGCCCGTTCCAGGTCGAAGCGCAGCATGATGTGCAGGTTGTAATGCACCTCGTCGGCCTCGGTACGGATGAAGCCGGGCTGCACCCGGTTCACCGCCGCGTAGAAGGCGTCGGCATCGGGTGCGCCCGCATGGCCGAAGGTCTCCTGCATCCTGCCGAACAGCCAGCCGGTGAAGGCGCGGCCGCGGCCGATCTGGTTCTCGTAGATCCGGCTCTGGCTTTCATGCACGCCCATCGACGCGCCCTGTCCCAGCGGCGTCAGCGCGTAATCCGGGTCGATCGCCTGTTCGTAGGCGGCATGGCCGACCTCGTGGATCGTCGAATAGAAACAGTTGAACGGATCACCCTCCACCACCCGCGTGGTGATCCGCACATCCGCCCCCGAGCCCGAGGAGAACGGATGCACCGCGATATCCATCCGCCCGCGGGTCCAGTCGTAGCCGAAGGTGGCGGCCAGCGTCCGCGAAAGCCGCAACTGCGCATCGGTGGGGAAATGCCCCGCAAGCGGCGCGGGGTCGTAGCCCGAGCCCAGCACCGCCTCGCGCAGGGCGACCAGCCGGGGGCGCATCCGGCCGAAGATCGCCGCGATCTCGTCCCCGGTCGTGCCGGGTTCGTAATCCGCCAGCAGCGCGTCATAGGCGTCGCCGTCGGGCGCGAGCGCCGCCGCCTCCTCGCGTTTCAGGGCCACCACCTGCTCCAGCATCGGCAGAAAGCGCGCCACGTCCCCGGCCTCGCGCGCCTCGGCCCAGATGCCTTGCGCCAGCGAGGTGACGCGCGCCAGTTTCCGCGCCAGCCGGGCGGGCACCCTGGTGGCCCGGTCGTGGCTGCGGCGGATCTCGCGCAGCTGCGCCCGCGCCACCTCATCCGGGGCATCGGCCGAAGCCAGCCAGTCGGCGATGCGCGGATCGACGCGCCTTTCGTGCAGCACGCCCTCGATCGCCGCCATCTCGGTTGCGCGCTGATCGGCGGCGCCGCGCGGCATCATGGTCTCCTGATCCCAGCCGAGCCGGGCCGCGACCTGCGCCAGTGCCTCGGTCTCGTGCTGGAATGCCATCAGATCGTCATAGGCGCTCATGCCGTGCCCTTCCTGATCGAACCCGCGCGCGGGTATTGCGACAGATGCCGTGCCCGCAGGATCAGCACCCACAGGATCACCGCCCCAAGCTGATGCGTCAGCGCCACATGCAGATGCGCCACGGTCAGCACCGTGACGATGCCCAGCACCACCTGCCCGAACAGCATCACCATCACCCAGTCGAAAGACCGCCGGGTCGCCAGATGGGCCGAGCCGCGGCCGCGCCGCCAGGCCATGATGCCGAAGACGAACAGCAGGTAGCCCGCCATGCGGTGGATGAACTGCACCAGCCCCTCGTTCTCGAAGAACGCCCGCCAGACCGCGCCGCCGTCCGGCACGTAGAACGGATCGGGCGGAATGAACCGCCCGGCCATCAGCGGCCATGTCGGAAAGGCCCGGCCCGCGTCGATCCCGGCCACCAGCGCCCCCAGCAGGATTTGCAGGAAGGCGAAATGCATCAGCCCGGTGGAAAGCGAAAAGAGCCTGGCCTCGCGCCCCCGGCGCGCCTGCATCAGGTCGCTTTCGGACCGGCCCAGCAGGAACGCATACCAGGCGATGAAGCCGAGGATCACGAAGGCCAGCCCCAGATGCGCCGCCAGCCGGTAGGAGGCCACCCGCACCACCTCGCCCGACAGGCCCGAGGTCACCATCCACCAGCCGATCGCCCCCTGCAAACCGCCAAGCCCGCCAAGGATCAGCAACCGCCCGGTCCAGCCCACGGGAATCCGGCCGGTCAGCCAGAAGAACAGGAAGCCCGCGGCCCAGACCAGCCCGATCAGGCGGCCAAGCTGGCGGTGGCCCCATTCCCACCAGTAGATCACCTTGAATTCGGAAAGGCTCATGCCCTGGTTCACGAATTCATATTGCGGGATCTGGCGGTATTTATCGAATTCCTCCTGCCAGTGGGCATCCGACATCGGCGGCAGCGCGCCGGTGACCGGCCGCCATTCGGTGATCGAAAGGCCCGAGTCGGTCAGCCGCGTGGCCCCGCCCACCGCGATGATCGCCACCACCAGCACGAACAGCGCCATAAGCCACAGCCGGATCGCCCGGCGCGCGCCCGAAGGCCGGGCGATCCCGCCCGCCGCGGGCGGCGTCCTGGCGCCCGGCTGGGCGACTTCCTCGAAAATGCTGCGCTTGGCCATCGCTGCCTCCGTTATCCGGCGCGACGATAGGCCCGCGCCGCCCCGCCTTCAAGCTTGTCCGGCCCTTCAGGGCTGCCCGGCCTTGCGGGCGATCTGGCGCAGCATCCCGTGCAGCACCTGCACATCGGCCCGGGTCAGCGCCAGCCGCCCCCACATGCTGCGGATGTTGCGCTTCATGCTGGCGGTCTTTTCCGGCGGAAAGAAGAACCCGGCCTCGTCCAGCCGCTGCTCGAAATGATCGCCGAGCCTGCCGACCTCCTGCCCGGTGGCCAGATCGACCTCGGGGACCGGCACCGTGCCCGACACCTGCCGCCGCCATTCATAGCCCATCAGCAGCACGCATTGCGCGAGGTTGAGCGAGGCGAACCCGGGGTTCACCGGCACGGTGACGATGGCGTTCGCCGGGGCGATGTCGTCGTTTTCCAGCCCGGTGCGCTCGGGGCCGAACAGCACGGCGACCCGTCTGCCTTCGGCGGCAAGCGCGCGGGCTTCGGCCATCGCCCGTTCCGGGGTGACGACCGGCTTGGTCAATTCGCGCCCGCGCGCGGTGGTGGCATAGACATAGTGGCAATCGGCGATCGCCCCCGCCACGTCGTCGAACACCCCGGCGCGATCCAGCAGGCGCCCCGCCCCGCTTGCCATCGCCACCGCCTTGGGGTTGGGCCAGCCGTCGCGCGGCGCGGTGATCCGCATCCGCTCCAGCCCGAAGTTCAGCATCGCCCGCGCCGCGGCACCGATGTTCTCGCCCATCTGCGGGCGGACGAGCACGAAGATCGGGTCGGTCTGCATCGGCGGTTTCCTGATCGGGCGCGGGGGCGGCTGTGCCGCCGTTTGGCGCGGCCCGGCGCAAAAGGCAAGCTTTGCGATGCCGGGAAACCGGCCGGGAAACCGGAAGGCCGCGGCGCCGGGCGGAACCGGCGCCGCGGCGGCGGGTCAGAAGCTGTAGCCGACGCGGACACCCGCCGCGATGGCCTTGTTGCCCGAGAACCGCGCGCCGATATTGGTGGTGGCCCCGCCGATCCACATATAGCGCAGCCCGCTGGTGATGCGCATGTTGCCCTGTGTATAGGTGGCGGCGATCCCTACCGACTTGTGCCCGTCCACCGGGCCGAGGTTGCCGGTCGTATGGCCGTCGCTGTGTTCATACCCGACGGTTCCGGCCACGGACCAGTTCTCGTTCAGCCGCCGCCCGATGCCGAGGTTCAGCGTCGCGGTGTTGCGCGCATAGGACACCAGCGGGGCCGCGCTTATATTCGCCATATAGACCGGGGGCGAGATGTCGAACTTGGTCCAGCGCTGCCAGCGCAGGTTGCCAAACAGCAGCGTGTCGGGCGCGACCCCGGTCTGGAATTCGAGGTTGAGCGATTCCGGCACCGAGGTTTCGAAATTCGTGTTCATGCTCCCGAATCCGACGATGGTCTCGGTTGAATCGAACTTGTGGGTGATGCGGGAATTGTAGGTCAGCGCCACCCGCATGGCGATATCCGGCCGTTCATAGGCCACGCCGACCAGATAGCCCAGTTCCCGGTCGGTGTTGGTGGACATGGAGTAGGTCGCGGTGGGCAGGTGCAGTTCGACGCGCCCGCGCGCCTGTTGCAGCCGGATGCCGCCATAGGCGCTGAAGTTGCTGTCGATCCGGTAGCGCAGCATGCCGGTCAGCGCCGCGCTGTTGATGCTGGCATTCGTCCCCTGCAACAGATAGCCCGTCCCGCCCGGATAGGTGGTATCGGCGCCGATGGGCTCGTCAAGGACGATGGCAAGGTCCATCCGCTCGCCCAGCGCCATCTTGTAGCCGAAGGACAGCGACTGGTAGCTGTCCAGGATGCTGCCGCTGCCGGCCCCGCCCAGCGCCCCCGAGACCCGGGGATCCACATGGTTGATGCTGAATTCCATGTAGCGGCCCGGCTCGAACAGCAGCGCGACCGACTGGGGAGATCGCTCGACGCCCCCGGCAAGGCCCGGGGCCGTCGAAAGCGCCAGCGCGCCGATGGCATATGTCACTCGTTTCATGGCGATGTTTCTCCTCCCTGGGTCCGCCTGCCGCCCGATCATATCCCAATCGCCGGATTTGCGATTGTCTTTCGTCAAGGGCCGACGCGACGTCAGCCTTGCGGGATGATGCGATGCGGCGTCCCAGCCTCTTGACGGTTGTCGATGAAATGGCCTGTCCCGTCAAGGCTGTCGCCCTTTCCGCCGCGGATAGCCAAAGCCGTGAAAGCCGGATATAGCGGCCGCAGCAGCAGACGGAGCCCCCGATCATGGCCGAACCCGAGCGCCCGCAGCTCTATCTTGTCACCCCGCCCGCCTTCGCGCCGGAGGCATTCGCCGACCGGCTTGCGGCGGTGCTCGACGCGATGCCGGTGGCCTGCGTGCGGCTGGCGCTGGCCACGGCGGCAGAGGACGACCTTGCCCGTGCCGCCGACATGCTGCGGGCAGTGACCCACGCGCGCGACGTGGCGTTGGTGATCGAACGCCACCTGTTGCTGGCGCGCAGGCTGGGCCTGGACGGAGTGCATCTGCCCGACGGCGCGCGCGGCGTGCGGGCGGCGCGCAAGGAGCTTGGCCCCGACGCCATCGTCGGCGCTTTCTGCGGCACCACGCGGCACGACGGGATCAACGCGGCCGAGGCCGGGGCGGATTACGTGGCCTTCGGCCCCGTGGGCGCGACGCCCCTGGGCGACGGCCGCCGGGCCGGGCACGATCTGTTCCAGTGGTGGTCCGAGATGATCGAGGTGCCGGTGGTGGCCGAAGGTGCGCTTGACCCCGCGCTGGTGGAAACCCTTGCGCCGGTTGCCGACTTTTTCGGCATCGGCATGGAAATCTGGCAGGAGGAGGACGCGGCCGCCGCCCTGCGGCGCTTGCTTGCACCGTCTGGCTGATCCTGGCCCCGGGGCGCGGGTCGGGCGGCTGGCAGGGCGGACGGGAATCGGATAGAGTATCGGGGATGATCGTGATGACGGCATCTCTCGTGTAGGTGGTGTCCGGCGGCGGACCGGCTCATCCCGTTTCCCGGGATAGGCCGGACGGTGGCGGAAAGGGTAAGGGTTACAGCGCGGGGGACCGGCCACGGCAATCCCGGAGCGCGTGACCGGAGTGACAGGAATGACGGGCAAGCCCAGCGTCCAGCAGGAATTGCAGCGGCTGACATTGTTCGGGACCGGCGCGGTCGGGGCCGGGGGGCTGGCGACGCTGCTGGCCCCGGTGTTCGCGGTGGCGCCCTCGGTGCTGGCGCAGCGGCTCGAATCGCTGCCCTCGGTGCTTTCGGAAGCCTTCCCCGAGGCCGGGGCCCGCCGGGTGGTGACGCTGGCGCGGCTGGCGGGCGCGGATATCCGCATCGAACCGGCCAGCGCCCGCGGCAGCGGGCCGCGCCACGATCTGGGGCTGGTGATCTCGGACCCGGCGCAGCTTCCGCGGATCCGCGCCTGGCTGCACTGGTGCCTGGGCTGGTCCGACCGCAGCGTGAACGAGGCGCTGGAGGCCCCCGACGGCATCCTGCTGCGCTCGGTCGGCAGCGACCTGCTGGAGACGCTGAACCGCCGGATGGGCAATATCCGCGGGGTGAAGCTGGTGGCTTTCACGCCGGAAAGCGAAAGCTACGACCTGTTCGCCTGCAACCCCGACCCGATGCAGGAAGTGGCCTTCGGCGCGGTGGCGGCTTCGCTCGGGCTGCAACCCTGCGGGCTGACCGGGGCGCGGGCGGCGGGACTCAACCATGCGACGGCGCGCTGGCTCGACCAGCGGGTGGGCGGGCAGGGTTTCGTGGTGATCGCCCGGGCGCTGCAACGGTTCGACCTGGTGCTGACCAAGCTCCGGGGCGCGACTCCGGCCGAGGCGGCCGATTTCCTCGCGACCCGCGGCCGGCTGCCGCTGGACGTGCTGCGCCGTCTGCCCCGGCACCTGCCGCTGGTGATCGAGACCGGATTGCCCCGCGTCCGGGCCGAGGAATTCAGCACCGACTACGCCGCGATCGGGCTGATGATCCGCATGATCTGCGCCAATACGATCCGCCCGCAACAGGCGCTGACGGTGGGCGACCGGCATGGCGGCGGCGGTGTAGCCTGAGGCGTTCCGGCTTTCGAACGCGCCTCAACGCCCGCCCATGTAAAGCCGCCACAGCCAGATCAGCAGCATCGACCCCAGCACCGCGCCGACGAACCCGGCCATCCAGCCGCTGACCGTCAGCAGCGCCCGCAACACCAGCCCGCCCGCCAGCGCCCCCGCCACGCCGATGGCAATGGTGGAGAGTAGATCGGTCTCGACCCGCATCAGCCGGGTGGCGATCAGCCCGGCGGCGGCACCGATGATGATGAGCAGAACGACAGGCATCGCAGTTCCTTTTCGCGGGTACTATGCGGCGGAAGCGGGCGGCTGTGAAGCCGGTGCCGCCGGTCCGGGGGTCGTGCCCGTGGCTGGCCGGGGAAAGGGGGCTGTCTGCCCCCTCTTGCTTCGCAATTCACCCCCGAGGATATTTTCGTCAAGGCAAAGATCAGCAGGGGGTTGTTTTCTTCTGTCGGACGATATCCCGACTGGGCGGCGTCCTGCAACGGGTTCAGATCGGGCGGCCTGACAGAAGCCGGGGCAGGTCGCCCGACAGGCCCGCCGCCTCGCGGATGAAGTGCCGCCGCAGGCCGGGCATCGCGTTCACCGCCCCGAGGCCGAGGCTGCGGCCAAGCCGCAGCACGGGGTTGTCGTTCGAGAACAGTCGGTTGACCGCATCCATCCCCAGCGCCAGCGCGGTTGCGTCGAACCGCCGCCATTGCTGGTAGCGTTCCAGCACGTCCCCGGCCCCCACGTCCTCGCCCCGGCGCCGGGCCAGCACCAGCACTTCGGCCAGCGCCCCCACGTCGCGCAGCCCGAGGTTCAGCCCCTGCCCGGCGATCGGATGCACCCCGTGTGCGGCATCGCCCACCAGCACCACCCGGGGCGCGGTGAAGCGTTCCGCCAGCGACAGCGACAGCGGATAGGTGAAGCGCGTGCCGGTGAGGGCGATCTTTCCGAGGAAATCCCCGAACCTGACCCGCAGCAGCGCGAGGTATTCGTCATCCGGCAGCGCGGAGATGGCGCGGGCGGTGTCGGCCTGTTCGCTCCAGACGATGGAGGAGCGGTTGCCCGGCAGCGGCAGGATGGCGAAGGGGCCGCCGGGCAGAAAGAACTGATGCGCCACGCCGTCATGCGGGCGTTCGTGTTCCACCGCGTTCACCAGCGCGATCTGGCCGTAGTCCCAGCCGTTGCGCTTGATCCCCGCGCGCTCCGCCACCCCGCTTTGCCGCCCGTCGCAGCCGACCAGCACCGCGGCGCCGAGGTGCCGCCCCGAGGCGAGTGTCACCGTCACGCCGCCCGGCCCGGTCTCCTGCCCCGTCACGCTGTCACCCGCGATCAGCTCGATCCGCGGTTCGGCCCGCATGGCGTCGAGGAAGCCCGCATAGAGAAAGCGGTCCTCCAGCATGTAGCCCATCGGGCCTTCCTCGATCTCGGCATGGTCGAAGGCCAGCACGAAGGGCGCCGGGCCGCTGCCGGGCTGGCCGTCGCAGGTGCGGATGCCGAGGATCGGCTGCGCCTCGGCCCCGACCAGCGCCCAGACGCCGATGGCCGACAGGAGCCGCTGCGAGCCGAGCGCCAGCGCATAGGCCCTGCCGTCGAAACCGGTCTCGGCACGGACCCCGGTCGGGCGGGCATCGACCACCGCCACCGAGAACCCGCCCTGGGCCAGCGCCAGCGCCAGTGCCGGGCCGTTGAGCCCGCCCCCGGCGATGAGAATGTCGCAATCGCGCTTCATGCCCCGCAATATGGCAAGCCGGGCGGGATTGTCCATGCGCGTATCCGCCGCTACCGTCCGGGGAACCGCAGGAGGGGGGCGTGGAAATGGGCAAGACGGCCTGGTTTTCGATGACGGCAGGCGATCTCGGGCGCGGGATCGCGGCGGGCGACATCCATCCGGTGGAACTGACCGAGGCGTTCCTCGACGCCATCGGCCGCCACCCCGAGGCGGGCCGCATCTATGCCCGCACCACCCCCGCGCGGGCGCGGGACGAGGCGATGGCGGCGGCTGCGCGGGCAAAAACGGGGCTGCGGCGCGGGTTGCTGGACGGGGTGCCGCTGAGCTGGAAGGACCTGTTCGACAGTGCGGGCGTGGCGACCGAGTCGGGGTCGGCGCTGCTGAAGGGCCGGGTGCCCGGGGCCGATGCCGCGGTGCTTGCCGCCGCCACGCGGGCGGGCACGGTCTGTCTCGGCAAGGTGCACATGTCGGAACTGGCCTTCTCGGGGCTCGGGCTCAACCCGGTGACCGCGACGCCGCCCAACATCAACCTGCCCGGCGCGGTGCCGGGGGGGTCGTCCTCGGGTTCGGCGGCCTCGGTCGCCTTCGGGCTGGCGCCCGCCGGGATCGGCTCGGACACCGGGGGTTCGGTGCGGGTGCCTGCGGCGTGGAACGATCTGGTCGGCCTGAAGACCACCGTGGGGCGGCTTCCGCTGGCGGGCGCCGTGCCGCTGTGCGAACGGTTCGACACCGCGGGGCCGCTTGCGCGCAGCGTCGAGGATTGCGCCGAACTGCTGGCGGTGCTGGAGGACGGCCGGGCCGCCGACCTGCGCGGGGCCTCGCTTGCGGGCGCGCGGCTGATGGTACTGGAGACCTTGGCCTTCGACGGGATCGAGGAGGCCCCGGCGCGGGGCTTCGAGGCGGCCGTCACCCGGCTCGAACGCGGGGGCGCGACGGTCACGCGCCGCAAGCTGCCCTTCGTGGCCGAGGCGCTGGGCCTTTCGGCGCTGCTGTTCACCGCCGAAGCCTACGGCATCTGGCGCGAGGTGATCGAGGCGAACCCCGGCGTCATGTTCCCCCGCATCCTTGAGCGGTTCCGCAGCGGCGCGGATTTCGCCGCCCCTGACTATGTGGCGGGCTGGCGGCGGCTTCTTGTGCTGCGGGCCGAGTGGCGGGCGGCGGTGGCCGGGTTCGACGCGGTGATCCTGCCCACGGTGCCGATCCTGCCGCCCGACGCCGCCCGGCTGCTGACCGACGACGACTATTACGTGCGCGCCAACCTGCTGACGCTGCGCAACACGCGGATCGGCAACCTGTTCGGCCTGTGCGGGCTGTCGCTGCCGACGCCGGAACCGTCCTGCGGGATCATGCTGCTCGGCGCGCCGATGGGCGAGGAACGCCTGTTGCGGCTCGGCGCGGCGGCGGAGGCGGCGTTGCGTTGAGCGGTATGGGCGGAGCGACCCCGCGTGACCATGTCCGGGATCATGGCGGCGATCTGGCCGAGGCGGTCGCCCGCCACGGCGGTGTACCCGGTGACTGGATCGACCTCTCGACCGGCATCAACCGGGTGCCCTGGCCCCTGCCCGCGATTCCGGCGCAGGCGTGGCAGGGCCTGCCCGGCCGGGCGCTGTTCGACGCCGCGCTTTCGGCGGCGCGGGCGGGTTACGGCACCGATGCGCCGGGCGTGGCGCTGGCCGGTGCGCAGGCGGCGATCCAGCTGGTGCCGCGGCTACGGGCGCCGGGGCGGGTGCGGCTGCGCCATGCGGGCTACAACGAATACGCCCCGGCCTTCGCCGATGCGGGCTGGCGGGTGGAGCGGATCGGCGCCGGGGACGACCTTGGCGGGGCCGATGCTGCCGTGCTGACAAACCCCAACAACCCGGACGGGGCGGCGATGGCGCGCGACGAGGTGCTGCGGCTGGCCGGGCGGGTCGGGCTGCTGCTGGTAGACGAGAGTTTCGCCGATGTGCGGCCCGACCTGTCGGTGGCATCCGAGGCCGGGAAGGTGCCGGGGCTCATCGTGCTGCGGTCGTTCGGCAAGTTCTTCGGGCTTGCCGGGTTGCGGCTGGGCTTTGCCTTCGGGATGGCCGAGGACATGGCGCGGCTTGGGGCGCTCGCGGGGCCATGGGCGGCAAGCGGCCCGGCGCTGGCGGTGGGTGCGGCGGCTTTGGCGGATGCGGACTGGCAGGCGCGGAGCCGCGCCCGGCTGACGGAGGAGGCGGCGCGGCTGGATGCGCTGGCGCGGGCGGCGGGCTGGCAGGCGGCGGGCGGCTGCGACCTGTTCCGGCTTTACGAGACCGGCGATGCGCCGGCCGCGCGCGACCGGCTGGCCGGGCATCGGATCTGGAGCCGGGCTTTCCCCTATTCCCCCGGCTGGCTGCGGCTCGGCCTGCCGGGGGATGCGGGCGAGTGGGCGCGGCTGGAGGCGGCGCTGGCACCGGGTGCCGGGGGCGCCTGACGGTGGCCGCATGAGCGGCTTCGGCCTTGCGGCCCGGCGCTCGGCGCGGCTTTCGGACGCAGTTCCGGGTTGGACGTCGCGTCATGCTCGCGTATGAGTGCGATCATCGCCACGGTCGCGGCGATTTCGACCCCTGGCCTGCAACAGCCCATAGCCTGAAATACAAGGACCGACTCCATGACCGATATCGTGATTCTCTCCGGCGCCCGCACCGCCATCGGCACCTTCGGCGGCGCGCTTGCGGGCATGGCGCCCATCGACCTCGGCGCCGTGGCCGCGAAGGCGGCGCTGGAGCGCGCGGGGGTCGAGGGCGGTCAGATCGGCCATGTGATGTTCGGCCATGTCATCAACACCGAGCCGCGCGACATGTACCTGTCGCGGGTGGCCGCGATGCAGGCGGGGGTGCCGGATACGGTTCCGGCGATGAACGTGAACCGGCTTTGCGGGTCCGGCGCGCAGGCGATCGTCTCGGCGGTGCAGGCGCTGATGCTGGGCGACGCCGATTTCGCGCTGGCCGGGGGCGCCGAGGCGATGAGCCGCGCGCCGCATATCCTGTCCGCCGCCCGCTGGGGCCAGAAGATGGGCGACACCTCGGCCACCGACATGATGACCGGGGCGCTGACCTGCCCCTTCGGCACCGGCCATATGGGGGTGACGGCCGAGAACGTGGCGGCCGAGCATGGTATCAGCCGCGAGGACCAGGACGCCTTCGCGCTGGAAAGCCAGCGCCGGGCGGCAGCGGCGATCGCGGCGGGGCATTTCGCGTCGCAGATCGTGCCGGTGGAGTTGAAGACCCGCAAGGGCGTGGTCGAGTTCGCGACCGACGAGCACCCGAAGGAAACCAGCCCTGAGGCGCTTGCCGGGCTGCGGCCGGCGTTCAAGCGCGACGGCAGCGTGACGGCGGGGAACGCCAGCGGCATCAACGATGGCGCCGCGGCGCTGGTGCTGGCGCGCGCCTCGGCCGCCCAGGCGGCGGGGCTCAAGCCGCGCGCACGGGTGCTGGGCTACGCCCATGCCGGGGTGCGCCCCGAGGTGATGGGCATCGGCCCGGTCCCGGCGGTCGAGGCGCTGCTGGCGCGCACCGGACTCACGGTGGCCGACTTCGACGTGATCGAATCGAACGAAGCCTTCGCGGCGCAGGCGCTGGCGGTGAACAGGGGGCTCGGACTCGACCCGGCGAAGGTGAACCCGAACGGCGGCGCCATCGCGCTGGGGCATCCGGTGGGGGCGACGGGGGCGATCATCACCGTCAAGGCGCTTTACGAGCTGGAGCGCACCGGCGGCAAGCGGGCGCTGGTCACCATGTGCATCGGCGGAGGCCAGGGCATCGCGCTGGCGCTGGAGCGGGTGTGATCTTCTGACCGGGGGTTCTCAGGGGGAGTGTGCTCCCCCTGAGCGGGGGGTGCGGGGGGCTGGCCCCCCGCCGCTCCTGCGGCTATGGTCGCGGCGATGGCGGCAGCAGTGCAATATTCCGAGGACCAGGCCGAGGCCCATGACCGCGTGGCGGAGTTGTTGCGCGGGGCCGGGGTCGATCTCGACGAGGGGCTGCTGACCCCGCCCGGACCCAGCGGCGGCGGGGTTCTGGCGGTGACCGGCAAAGCCGGATCGGGCAAGACGCTGCTGCTCGCCGAACTGGTCAAGGCGCTGACCGCCGCCGGGGTCGAGATCGTCTCGGCCGATTACGAGGGCCGCAGGCGCAAGGACCGCCGCACCCTCGCCGTGCTCGCCCCCACCAACAAGGCCGCAAGCGTGCTGCGCTCGCGCGGGGTGCCCGCGACCACGATCCACCGCATCCTCTACACCCCGCTCTATGCCCCGGAATACGAACAGCTGGCCGAATGGCTGGCAAACGGCGGCGAGCGGCCGGTGATGGCGGAGCTGACCGACCTCGCGCTCGACCGGGCGCGCCATTTCTACGACCTGCACAAGTCGATCCCCGGCGCGCTGGCGGCGGCGGGGCTGCGCGGCTCGGACTTCATCAAGGGCTGGAAGCGGCGCGAGGAACCGCTGGACATCGGTTTCGTCGATGAAAGCTCGATGCTGGACGAACGCGCGCTGGACGACCTGCGCGAGATCTTCCCGACGCTGGTGCTGTTCGGCGACCCGGCGCAGCTTGCGCCGGTGGGCTCCTCGGGCGAGATGGTGTTCGACCGGCTGCCCGAGCCGCGCCGGATGACCCTGCGCCGCATCCACCGGCAGGAATCCGACAGCCCGATCCTCGACCTCGCCCATGCGCTGGCCGACCCGGCGCTGGAGTTTTCCGATTTCGAGGCGATGGTGGAGGACGCCGCCCGGCGCGACGACCGGGTGGTGGTGGCGCAGCGGGTCGAGGCGGCGCGGATGGCGCGCTCGCCGGTGCTGGTCTGGCGCAACGCGACCCGCATCCGGCTGATCCAGGCGTTCCGCGCCGCCTACGGTGCCCCCGACGACGCGCTGCTGCCCGGTGAGCCGCTGATCTGCGACGGGATCGAACTGCCCTTGAAGCATCGCAAGCGGCGGATCGAGCTTGAGGCGCGGGGCCTGATCAAGGGGGCGCAGGCGATCTACCTCGGCCCCGGCAAGGGGTCCGGTTTCGCCCGGCTGCATATCATCGGCGCCGAGGAACCCCAGGTTTCCGCCGCCACGATCATCAAGATCGAGCGCCCGGGCGAGGAGGAGCCGCTGATCGCCTCGGCCGCGCGTATGGGGGCGGTGTTCCTGCACGCGGCGGCGGTGACGATCCACAAGGCCCAGGGGTCGCAATGGGATACGGTGCAGGTCTTCGCCCCCGACCTCTGGGTGGCGGCGCAGGCCGGACGGACCGAGGCCGGGGTGGCACTGTGGAAACGGCTGGCCTATGTGGCGATCACGAGGGCCGAATCGCGGCTGGTCTGGGTGGTGCGCAACCGGCTGGCGCGGCCCGCCGAACCGCTGACGGCCGATGACGTGAAACCCGCCCCCGCGCCCTTCGCGCTGGCGGCGGAAGAAGGGTAGGCGACGGGGGCCGATGGGCAGGATTCTGTTGACCGGGGGCGCGGGCTATATCGGCTCGCATACCTATGTCGCCTTGAAGGCGGCGGGGCACGAGGTGGTGATCCTCGACAATTTCTCGAACGCCCGCGCCGATGTGCCCGCGCGGCTGGAACTGGTGACCGGCGCGCCGGTGGCGGTCGAACAGGCCGATGTGCTCGACCGCGCCGCGCTGGCGCGGGTCTTCGCCGCGCATCGTTTCGATGCGGTGGTGCATTTCGCGGCGCTGAAGGCGGTGGGCGAATCGGCCGAGAAACCGCTGGAATATATCGAGACCAACGTCACCGGCCTCTTGAACCTGCTGAACGCCATGCGCGCGGCCGGGGTCTTCCGGCTGGTGTTCTCGTCCTCGGCCACGGTCTATGCCGAGTCGGAGGCGATGCCGCTGACAGAGGCGGCGCCGCTCGGCTATTCCTCGACCTATGCCTGGACCAAGCTGGCGGGCGAGCAGATCCTGGCTCAGGCGGCGGGGTCGGACCCGCGCTGGCAGATCGGCGTGCTGCGCTATTTCAACCCGGCCGGGGCGCATGACAGCGGGCTGATCGGCGAGGATCCGCAGGACATCCCGAACAACCTGATGCCCTATATCGCCAAGGTCGCGGTGGGGGAACTGCCCGCGCTCACGGTCTTTGGCGGCGATTATCCCACCGCCGACGGCACCGGGGTGCGCGACTACATCCACGTGATGGATCTGGCCGAGGGCCATGCGCTGTCGCTCGCCGCGCTGCTGGCGGATGCGGGGGGGCATGTGCTCAACCTCGGCACCGGGCGGGGCTATTCGGTGCTGGAGATGCTGGCAGCCTATTCCCGCGCCTGCGGCCGGGAGTTGCCGCATGTGACCGGGCCGCGCCGGTCGGGTGATCTGGCGGCCTATTGGGGCGATCCGCGCCGGGCCGAGGCGGTGCTGGGGTTCCGCGCCCGCCGCGGTCTCGACGACATGTGCGCGACAAGCTGGAACTGGATCTCCCGGAGGCGGAACGGCCCGGTGGCGTGAGCGGGCGGAGAGCGCCGGGGGTTTCACACCCCCGGACCCCCGTGGAGTATTTCCGGCAAGATGAAGCAGTAAACGGGTTTGACCGGTGATGCCGTCCCCGTTCAGCGTGGGCGCAGGCTGGTGGTGACGTAGTTCACCGCGAGGTCGCGGTCGGAAAGCGACCATGACCATGTGACCGGGTTGAACACCATCCCCTTGCGGTCCACCGGGTCGAGCCCGGCGCCGCGCAGCATGGTGTAAAGCTCGTCGGGGGTGATGAACCTGCCCCAGTCGTGGGTGCCCCTGGGCAGCCAGCGCATCACCCATTCCGCCCCGATGATGGCCGCCGCGAAGCTGCGCGCGGTGCGGTTCAGGGTCGAGCAGATCATCAGCCCGCCGGGGTTCAGCAACGCGCGGCAGGTGGCGAGGAAGGCGGGCGGGTCGGCCACGTGTTCGACCACCTCCATGTTCAGCACCACGTCGAACCGCTCGTCCGTCTCGGCCAGCGCCTCGGCGGTGGTGTGGCGGTAGTCGATCGCCAGTCCCGAACGTTCGGCATGAAGCCGCGCCACCGGGATGTTGCCCGCCGCCGCATCGGCGCCGACCACCGTGGCCCCGAGCCGGGCCATGGGTTCGGTCAGCAGCCCGCCGCCGCAGCCGATATCCAGCAGCCGGAGTCCGGTGAAGGGAAGGGCCGCGGCCGGGTCGCGACCGAACTCGGCCGCGATCTGGGCGCAGATGTAGTCGAGCCGACAGGGGTTCAGCATGTGCAGGGGCTTGAACTTGCCCTTGGGATCCCACCATTCGGTGGCCATGGCCTCGAATTTCGCCACCTCGGCGGCATCGACGCTGCCGTTTTGTTCCATTGTGCTGGCCATCGCGCTGGTCCTTGCAGTGTTCCGGGCTTGCGGTATCCCCGTGGCGGTTTGCCGGTGGCGGGGCGGGCTTGCCACGTTATATAGATCGGTCATGGACAGAACGTCAGGTCAAAAGCGCGCAGCGCAGTTTCTTTATCCGCCGCTCGACCCCTTCGACCGCAGGGTGATCGACCGTGGCGACGGGCATCAGATCTATGTCGAGCAATGCGGCCACCCGCAGGGGATGCCGGTCGTTGTGCTGCATGGCGGGCCGGGCGGCGGGTGCAGCCCGGCGATGCGGCGCTATTTCGACCCGGCGCATTACCGGATCGTGCTGTTCGACCAGCGCGGATGCGGCCGGTCGCGCCCGAATGCCGAGGTGCAGGGCAATACCACCTGGCACCTTGTCGCCGATATCGAGGCGATCCGCGAAAGCCTGGGCATCGAGAGCTGGATCGCCTTCGGCGGAAGCTGGGGCGCGACGCTGGCACTCATTTACGCCATCGCCCATCCCGAGCGGGTGGCGCATCTGGTGCTGCGTGGGGTGTTCCTGATGACCCGGGCCGAGCTCGACTGGTTCTACGGCGGCGGCGCGGCGGGGTTCTTTCCCGAGGAATGGCGCCGTTTCACCGACCCGATCCCCGAGGGCGAGCGCGGCGACCTGATCGGCGCCTATCACCGGCGGCTGTTTTCCGGCGACATGGCCGAGGAAGTGCGCCACGCCCGCGCCTGGGCGGGGTGGGAGAACGCGCTGGCCGCGATGTCGGTGGCGATCCCGGCGGGCGAGGGGCCGGGCGACTACACCCGCGCCTTCGCCCGGCTGGAGAACCACTATTTCACCCATGAGGGGTTCCTGGAACACGACGGCTGGATCCTGGCCAACCGCCACCGGATCGCCGATATCCCCGCCACCATCGTGCAGGGCCGCTACGACATGATCTGCCCGCCCGGCTCGGCCTTCCGGCTGGCCGAGGGCTGGGGGCGGGCCGATCTGCGGATGGTGCCGCTGGCCGGTCATGCGCTGTCGGAGCCGGGGATCAGCGCCGAACTGGTGCGGGTGATGGACGGGCTGCGGGCGTGAGGGGGACTTCCCTGTCGCAACAGAGGGCAGCGCCCATCCGCGGGTGGGCGGGCGCTGCCCGGGCCGCTTCGCGGCCGTTCCGGGCTAGAGGAAAGGGCTGCACATGACACACCGCTCCACCGTCGGAAGCAGGCGCAACCCGTAGGCTACGCTTCAGCGCACCACCTCTGGCCGCCTCGCGGCACCTCCGGGCAAGGGGAACACCCGCCCCCTGCCCCGCATTGCCGCGCGGGCGCATCGGTGCTATCGGCGGGCCGGAACGAGTTCAGGGGACCGCAGATGCCGAAGGATCATGTCGTCAAGGATATCTCGCTTGCCGGGTTCGGCCGCAAGGAGATCGCCATCGCCGAGACCGAGATGCCCGGCCTGATGGCGTTGCGGGCGGAATACGGCGCCGCGCGGCCGCTGAAGGGTGCGCGGATCGCGGGCTCCTTGCACATGACGATCCAGACCGCGGTGTTGATCGAAACGCTGGTGGCGCTGGGGGCCGAGGTCCGCTGGGCCTCGTGCAACATCTTCTCGACCCAGGACCATGCCGCCGCCGCCATTGCCGAAACCGGGGTGCCGGTGTTCGCGGTGAAGGGCGAGACGCTGGCCGAATACTGGGCCTATACCGACCGGATCTTCCGGTTCGCGGAGGGCACGGCGAACCTGATCCTGGACGACGGCGGCGATGCCACGCTTTACATCCTGCTGGGTGCGCGGGTCGAGGCGGGCGAGACCGGGCTGATCGCCAGCCCCGGCTCGGACGAGGAAGAGGCGCTGTTCGCCCAGATCGGCAAACGGCTGGCGGAAAGCCCCGGCTGGTTCACCGCCCAGGCGGCCGCGATCAAGGGCGTGTCCGAGGAAACCACCACCGGCGTGCACCGGCTTTACGACCTGCACAAGAAGGGCCTGCTGCCCTTCCCGGCGATCAACGTCAACGATTCGGTCACCAAGTCGAAGTTCGACAACAAGTACGGCTGCAAGGAATCGCTGGTCGATGGCATCCGCCGCGCCACCGACACGATGATGGCCGGCAAGGTCGCCGTGGTCTGCGGTTATGGCGATGTGGGCAAGGGCTCGGCCGCCTCGCTGCAAGGCGCGGGGGCGCGGGTGAAGGTGACCGAGATCGACCCGATCTGCGCGCTTCAGGCGGCGATGGACGGGTTCGAGGTGGTGCTGCTGGAGGACGTGGCCGCCACCGCCGATATCTTCATCACCACCACCGGCAACAAGGACGTGATCCGCATCGAGCACATGCGCGAGATGAAGGACATGGCCATCGTCGGCAACATCGGCCATTTCGACAACGAGATTCAGGTTGCCGCGCTCAAGAACCACAAATGGA